>OIFE01000847.1_pt1 | contig 18960 bp, 18 predicted proteins | sample 1581921 | NCBI WGS metagenome assembly OIFE01 (sample SAMN04414075, study PRJEB24778) | human gut metagenome | material: faecal | host: Homo sapiens | reverse complement strand
CATGGATGGAAGCAGCGAAGGAAGTAAATGCGAATGGTATGGGAATAAAGAAAAATGGAATGTTGAGCCATATATCGCAGATGATGGTACAAAGGCTGAATAAGCAGATGAAGGGTGAGGGCGATGTGGATAACATCGACATTTTGGGAAACACAACAGATTCTGCAATTCAGGCAACGAGTCAGGCTCTTTACGATTTAGATCATCCACGAGAATATGTTCCGAAAAGTATCGAAGTTCAGCAAGCTTGCATGAAAGAAAGAGAGTTTTATGTTGTTTTTCTGGAAAAATTAGAAAAACTCATAGTAAAAATTTAATTATAGGTTTATTAACTGAAAATTCGTACATACATACTTGACAATATCCCTTTGAGGCGAACAATAATTCGGCTGTTACTATAAAGGGAAGATAAAATAGCAAAAAAATGCAATGGATGCGAAGGGAAAATTTGATGAAAGTTATTGAATGGAATATTAATCATAGGTATGGACATTCAAAAAAGAAAATGCCAAAATGGATTAAAGATGTGATTGATGAAGAAAAAGCTACTATTATAGTTTTGACAGAAACTTCATTTAAGATATCAAATTGGGAAGATGAGTATCGCAATTTGTTTGATCGTAATAAGTATTATGTCTTTTGTAGTAATAATACAGCTGTCGGAAATAACGAAGTTACTATCACAATAAAAAAGGATTGTTTTAATATAGAATACATAAAGAGCTATCTTTCATAAGGACATCTATATCCTGATCACCTAGAAGTACATTGTATACATAAGATTACAAAAAAGAAATTTGTGGTTGTTGGTGTTCGAATTCATGCTATGAATATAAGCAATCAACAGAAAAGAGAAGAATTTAATACTGTCTTGGAATCTGTAAAATATGATGAAAATGTTATGATTGTTGGAGATTTCAATAATTATAGAAGAGGATTTGATGATAGCTATTGGTGTCTAAGTAAAATAGATGAATTAGCAACTAAAGAGGGATTTTCCATGTATACATCACAAGGTGGAAGTATATATAAAGATAATGATGGAGCTTATTCATTTCCGGAAGATCATATTTTCATAAAAGGTCAACTTAATATTAATACTTGCAAATATGAAAGATCATTATTTACCAACAGAGACACAACAGTATATAAGTGGAAAACTGATTTTCAAAAATATAGGGGTAAAGATAAAAATGGAGAATATTTGTATGATAATATCGATGATCCTTTTCCAGACCATGCTATAATTGAGGCTGGAATACATCTTCCACCAGCATATTAAAGTACTTTGATATCCGCAGCATAAATTCGGCAGATGGGGTACTGTCCCCACGCTCTATCCTGCCGACAGTTTTGGTGCTGTGAAGTATAACGGTATGACCGCAGAGAAAGCAATCTATGCGTGGATAAAATCGGAGTTTTTAATGCCGAAGAAGCTGGTGTTTCATTCTACCAATGTGTATTACGAACTGATGAAGTCAAGCATTGAACAGAAGCAGAAAGACCATTTCCGAGAATCTAAAACATAAAATGAGATTTAAGCTATTGACAGACAAGTGCTTTCTGAATATACTATAATGATTTAGCATTTGACTAGATGGGCGGCTTGGGAAGAAAGGAGAAATGTTAATATGTATAAGTATGTGGAAGACAAACAGTTTCTGAGCCGTATGCGTTCGTTATGTGGAGAAATAATGCAAGACCTTTGTCATACGCTTAAAGAAGAATATGATATTGGTGCTTCATTCTATCTCGTGGGTAGTGGTGCAAGAAAACTGATATTACAAAATGCTAATCGACCGATTGATTTGGATTATAATCTTGAAATTACAAGAATAGATGATTGGGAAGATTGCAAAGAAATCAAAGAATGTGTCAGAAAGGCTTTCAATATTGTTCTTAGAGAATATGGGTGGAGCGACTGCCAAGATTCTACCTCATCTTTGACAACGGAAAAGCGACACTTTAATCAGGGAAATAGTACAGAATTTTCAATGGATATTTGTATTGTCTACGAGGATACAGACGGAAACTATCATCGTCTTATTCACGATAAGCGATATCTTCCAAACAGATATTTCTGGAATCAAGCACCCAATTCAAGAAACATTAGAGAGAAAGCGAAGTGTATCAAAGAAAAAGAAAAATGGACATTAGTTAGAGAGCAGTATCTGAGAATAAAAAATCAGTATTTGACTTCCAACGATTACAACCATGCCTCTTTCATTTGCTATATTGAAGCAGTCAATAATGTATATAATTCAAGAAAGCACTGGAACTAAATAAAACCAATTTGATGTATCGTCACTAAAATTAGTGGCGATATTTTTTTACCATAAAGGAGGTTATGAGTTTTTATGATTAAGACTCTTACGAACCGTGACCAGAGAATGATGTTCGCTGTTATCACAATGGTTATTACAGCAGACAGTAAGGAACAGCTTGAGAATGATACGGAAGCATTGCTTACCACAGCAAGAAAACATCTTTGCCAGTTTGCAACACTGAGATTTCAGCAGGTAGATGGACTCAACACGGTAATGCCGTTTGGAACAAGAAAGATTGATGCGTTCAGAACACTTACAACAGAGAGCCTTTCGGAATTTATCCCATTCAGGGTGAAGGATATTTTCCACGAGAACGGTATCTATTACGGTCAGAATGTTATCAGCAAAAATATGATTATCGCAGACCGTAAGTAGCTTTTGAATGGTAACTCCTTTATTCTCGGTGTATCTGGTGGCGGTAAGTCATTTGCAGCAAAGGGAGAAGTAATCAATATTTCTGCTACTTCCGACAATCACATCAATGCAATGGATATGAATAAGGATTACGGCGACGGTGCAAACCCTGTCATTTTGAAATCTGAGTTCATTATGTCCCTTTGTGAACAGCTCATCGGCGGAACAAATCTCGGAGCAAAGCAGAAGTCTATCATTGACCGTTGCACGGCAAGCGTGTACCGCAGTTATCAGCAGAATGACTATCAGGGGCATATACCGACCTTGCAGGATTTCAGGGCATAACTTTTGCAGCAGGACGAACCGGAAGCAATAGCTTTTTGGAAAGTAGTTGCACCGGACGGAAAAGAGCCGCCGATAGAAAAGGTCATAGCAATGATTGCATTGAATGTTAATAATAGAATGTATAATTGAGGTGCTTCGGCATCTCTTTTTTAGTATTCTTTAAAAGAGTCGTATTAGGTGTTTGTAAAAAGTGACACCTTAGTGTCTGAAAGGTTACATTTCTGTCCGAAATCTTGAAATGCCTGAAAATTTAATATATAATGTTAAATGGTTAACTGTAACGAAGAAGAATTATAAGATGAAGAGGTGTTACTGATGAAGATATGCTATAACAAACTTCAAAAACTTATGATTGACAATCAAATGAAAAGACAGGATTTAATGCGTGCAGCCGAAATTACATCATACGCTGCAACGAAGATAAATAAGAATGAGCCGGTATCTCTTGAAGTACTGATGAGGATATGTCAGGTGTTTCATTGTGACATCGGAGATATATGCGAAGTTATTTTAGATGAATAAAGAAAAGTGGATTTTACTGGGACGGAATAGGAGCTGTTTATATGTTTAATTATGGGAATGCAAACGAAGCTCAAAAAGAAGCAATAAGTGCCACAGACGGTCTTGTGCTTATCACAGCAGGACCCGGTACAGGTAAAACATTTACACTTGTTAAGAGGGCGGTTTATCTTATTCAAGAATGTGGCATAAAACCTGAACAAATAATGATGGCTACTTTTACGGAAAAGGCAGCTAAAGAACTTATAACTCATATTACAAATGAGTTAGCAGAAAGGAATATTTCTGTCAATGTAAATGAAATGTATGGTTCATATCAACTGATAGAGGTAAAAGGCGATAATAAGATAGATGATGAAGTTGTACTTGCCAAAAAAGCGGCAGCCGAGGAAATGGCAGTTGCAAGCGGTATCCACTATTTAATGTATGCAGGAAGTACGCTCATGAAATCAAATGTTTTAGAACCAACTTTAGTAGTTCAACAGGCAAGTATCGAGATATAGATTTAATGAAGTGATGAGTATGTAAAAATTATGGAAACAAAGCCAAGAATTTTATATTTAAAAAAAATTTTAATGGAAAGAACCGATGAAGAAAATCCTCTTTCCACAACACAGTTAATCAATATATTGAATGATGAATACGGAATATCTGCACATAGAACTACTGTTACGAAAGACATTGCTGCACTTCAGGAGTTTGGAATGGACATTGTTACTATCCATTCTACTCAGAGCAAATACTTTGTAGCCAGTCGTAAGTTTGAATTGTCGGAACTAAAACTGCTGATAGATGCAGTGGAGTCATCGAAGTTCATTACAAAGAAGAAAAGCGAAACTTTGATTGAGAAGATACATACGATGACCAGTCCGGGGCAGGTGGCAAAGCTGAAGCGTAATAACTATGTGGTCAATCGAATTAAGCCGGATAATGAGCAGATATATTACATCATCGACGCTATAAATGACGCCATCAATGCAGGCAAACAAATTTCTTTCCAGTATTATGATTATACCGGATTAAAGAAAAAGGTTCTGAAGAATAAGGGCGAAGTGTATAAACTCAGTCCGTATAAACTTCTCTGGTGTGGGGACTATTATTATGTTCTCGGATATTCAGAGAAGAAAAGCAAGGTTATCAATTTCAGGGTAGACCGTATTGCTTCCAAACCTGAGATACTGGATAAGGATATTATCCCAATGCCTGATGATTTTGATATTGAGAATTATACAAAAGAAGTGTTCTTTATGTTCTCAGGCGAGAAAGTTCTTGTGGATTTACGGTGTGATAACAGTCTGATGAAAACAATGGTAGATTGTTTCGGAGAAGATGTGACAACCCTTGCGTATGATATGACTTCTTTCAGAGTACAGACCGAAGTATCAGCCAGTCCTACCTTTTTCGGTTGGGTGTTTGGCTTTAATGGCAAGGTGCAAATACTTGCACCGGAAAGTGTGAAAGAACAGTACAGACAGATGATTGCAAAAGTCGATGAGGATATGCAAGAGAGTGAGTAGTGATTCGTAAATGATTTAGAATTTGTGTGAAAAATCAATTATTATGAATATGAAGATGATATGTTTTTAAATTGTGCAGACGGTCTGCACAATTAGGAAGGAGTCAATATGCTTACACCGTCAAATCAATATTTGCAGGCAGTAGAGGAAATAAATGATTATGTCAATCAGGCTAAATGCAGAGCTTCTGTCAGTGTAAATAGTGAGATAATGAAAACAAATATATTTATTGGAAATGTTATTATCCGCAATTCTGAGTGGGGAAATAAATTTGTAGAAAATCTGTCTAAGGATATGAAGATGAGATTTCCAAGTGCCAAAGGTTATTCTGTCAGAAATTTAAAATATATGAAGAAATTTGCACAGATTTTTACGGAAGATGATGTAGATGAGTACGGATTGGGAAGAATTACTTGGAGTCATCATCAGATATTGATGAGTAAAGTGTCAAATCGAGAAGAATATATATGGTATCTGGAAAAAACTTTGGAACATAAGTGGTCAGTTGATGATTTGACTTCCCAAGTTAAGAGTCAATTATATGAGCGACAGGCAGTTGCTAACAAAATATCAAATTTTGAAAGACGATTACAGGCTGAACAAAAGAATATGGTATTAAGCACAATGAAAGACCCATATATGTTTGATTTCATCAATTATACGGAAGAAATGTTGGAAACAGATATAGAAAATGAACTTGTAAAAAATGTTACTTCTCTACTGATGGAATTAGGCACTGGTTTTGCTTTTATGGGACAGCAGTATCATCTTGAAGTTGGAGGAAAAGATTTCTATATAGACCTTCTGTTTTATAACACAAAGCTTAGATGTTATGTAGCAATAGACCTTAAAACTGGCGAGTTTAAGCCAGAACAGGCAGGAAAGATGAATTTTTATTTATCTGCTTTAGACGATTTAGTGAAAGCTCCAGAGGATAATCCATCAGTGGGACTTATTTTGTGCAGAGATGAAAATAGAACAATTGCAGAGTATGCATTGAGAGATATGTCAAAACCGATTGGTGTCAGTGAATATCACTTATGCACGGATTTACCGTTAGATTTGAAAAATGCATTACCTGCCGTAGAGGATATTAGAAGTAGAATTGATATGAAAAGGTAATTTGTGCAGACCGTCTGCACAAATTGCAGGATAAAAGTTCATTGAATAAAAAAGCCTTTATGGCGGTTGATGATAAATACACGTTAGTACAGATTGCTAAGTCTGAAAATTAAAGATTGTATTATTTAGAGGACATTTTCTAAAGAAATTTAGAAGATGTCCTCTTTTTGCGTTACAGGAACAACTGAAATAGCGAAAGGGGATTAATATGGAGTACACAAAGGCACATCAGGAATTTAAGAAGAAAAGTAAATGGAAATATTGTGAGTAGAAGGTGAAAATCATGGCATTGGTTTGGATAATGTAAAGAGAATTGTTGACAAATATGATGGAACCATGGTTATAGAGTGTGATAATGGAAGATTTGATATTGATGTGATTATGTTTGTTGGGTGAAATTTCTGTGATAACGAAATAAATTGACATTTTCTCCAATATAGTTTAAAGTTTCAAAGAACTAACTTATGTAAGACGGAGATAATTATGAAACTTAGAAAATACATTTTAACAGTTATGATAGGAATCACTGCTATGACAGTGCTCTCATCATGCACTAATAAAGAAAATACTGTAAAAGGACAGCCAGACCAGAGCACACAGGAAATATTTGCAATGGATACATATATGTCACTAACAGCATATGGAAGTAATTCAGAGGAGGCAGTAAACAAGGCAGTGCAGGAGATTAACCGGCTTGATGCAATGTTTTCGGTAGGAAATGAGGACAGTGATGTTACTAAGATAAATGAAAATGGAAGCGGAGAAGTATCGGAAGAAACCGCATTTATAATGAACAGGGCAATGCAGGTGTCAGAAAAGACCAATGGGGCTTTCGATATTACGATATATCCTCTTATGGAGCTGTGGGGATTTACGACAAAGAATTACAGAGTGCCAGAAAGCAGTGAGATTGCAGAGGCACTTAAGGGTGTTTCTTATACAAATGTATCAGTAAAAGGGCAGCAGGTGGCGCTGACAGGTGGTTCCAGCATTGACCTTGGTGGTATAGCCAAAGGCTACACGTCTTCGCGGGTTATCCAGATTATGAAGGATTGCGGCATTGAGCATGCGATTGTCAATCTTGGGGGCAATGTGCAGGTGCTTGGAACTAAGACGGACGGTTCTGACTGGAGAGTTGCCATACAGAATCCTGCTAGTGAGAATAGTTATCTTGGAATATTAAGCACGGCGGATAAGGCTGTCATAACATCAGGTGGGTACGAGCGGTATTTTGAGCAGGATGGACAAGTATACCATCATATTATAGACACGCAGACAGGTTATCCTTCAGACAGCGGCCTGACTTCTGTTACAATTGTGCATTCAGATGGAACTACAGCAGATGCATTGTCAACGGCACTTTTTGCAATGGGGCTGGACGGTGCAAAAGAACTTTACAGAAGCGGTGATATAGATTTTGATATGATACTTTTCGATGGAAGCAGAGTGTATGTATCGGAGGGTATTGCCAGCGGTTTTTCAACAGATATGAATAAGGAAATAATTACCAGACAGCCTTAATGAGAATTATTATTAACTGTCTGTATTGACAAATGTGGTGAGAAAAATATATTCTATAGAGCAGTTAGCAATAACTAATTATAGATAGATTAATAAACTCTTGTTAAAGATAGCTAACCAAGATATACAGACCCGAAGGAGCAGACATGTTATTAATAATATCACTTATAATCGTAGCTTTATTTATATATTTTCTCAAGGATTCGCTTAAGAAATATGCCAATATATTTTATATAGGTGCGGCAGTAATCTCTATTGCGGTATTCCTGCTTGAGTTCCTGCCAATGCATTTGTTTGTAAAGAACAATATATTAGGAATATTTGCAAAAGGCTCTCTTGGAACGGCAATGTTTGTTGTGGTAATGTACACTGGCGCACTGCCTAAGGGCAACAAGCTGATTGCACCACTTATGAAGATAAGAGGCGAGTTGTCAATTACAGCGGCAATACTAGTCCTGTGTCATAATTTCACATATGGAATGACATATTTCAGAATGTTATTTACTAAGACAAGCCTGTTATCAGCCACACAGCTTGCAGCTGCAGTAATAAGTCTTGTGCTTATAGCTATAATGATTGTGCTTACAGTTACATCTTTTCCATCTGTAAGAAAGAAGATGCAGGCTAAGAAGTGGAAGCAGTTACAGCGCACAGCATATATGTTTTATGGTCTTATGTATGTTCACATTATGCTCATTAACATACCTTATGCGAGACTTGGACTTGGCATGTATGTTGCAAATGTAGTTATCTACAGCATAGTTTTCTTAGGCTATGCAGCTATGAGAATATCAAAGGCTGTATCAGTAAAGGCAGCAAGAGCAGGAAAGACATACGGTAAGAAACCAGAGACGGTTCTGTATGGACTGGCATTGGTTATATGTGCAGTGATGACGGTGTCGTGCTTTGCAGGAAGACAGACAGTGTCGGCATCGGAAGACAATGAGGAATGGAACGATTTCTTTAACGAAGAGACAGTTGCAGCAATGGTCAAAGAGATTGAGAGCAGTACGGCTAAGACAGATGCCGAAGGAACAACACAAGAGAGTCTGGAAGAATCAGCCTCATTAGATGGACAGTCAGACTCACAGGCTGGCGGTGCAGGAAATGAAGTGTCAGGAAATAGTAATAATTCCGGTTCGGATAATGCTTCTGGTAATTCATCAGGTAATAGTTCTGACAGTGGTAATCAGTCAGCTCAGCTGGATAATGGTTCTGACAGTGGTAATCAGTCAACTCAGCCGGATAATAGTTATGACAATAATGGAGAGCTGAGCGGCGGTTCAGGCAGTGACGCACCGGCTAATACAACATTTAAAGCAGATGGAACTTATACAGGTTCCGCTGTGTGTGAGACTTATAACTACAATGTAATGGTTACAATAGTCATATCGGGAGATACGATTACATCGGTTACTGCTGAATCAGAAGCGGGTGCGCAGGATGTGCAGTATTTTAATATGGCAAATGCAAAGGTTCCTGCACAGCTTCTTGCAAACCAGAGTACATCAGGTGTTGATGCAGTATCTGGTGCAACCAAATCAAGCAATGCCATCAAGAAGGCATTTTACTATGCTTATAAATCGGCTAAGAAGTAGGCGGATTTGTAATAGAAAAAATTATAAGGAGGCAAAAATCCTCTCCTCACCAATGGGTTCGGATTTTGCTTCGCAAAACAAGGAGGATTTATGAGAAAGAACATTTTTACTAAGATTGCTGCGGTTGCAGCAGCTACTGTTCTTGCTGTAACAGTATTTCCTGCATTTGTGTTATATACACATGCAGCAGATGATGAGTATTCATATGTATATGCTGGTCTTACATGGCAGGAATACTGGGCAAACGAAGGCGTATATAACGCAGGGGATGTAACATCATCTAATGAGAAGGATACACATGGTGAGTACGATAAAGGCGGTTTTGATACAGTAACAAGAGCTACAACCAATCATGGTCTTCACAGAGGAAGCTACCAGTGCATGGCAACAATTGATACACAAGATGGTAAGAAGTATGAGCTTGCCGGCTGGAGTAGTGATGGAAAGCAGATGATACTTACAGATGGTACACAGCTTTCATACAACAAAGGTACAATTACTAAAGCTGATGGTACAACAACAAAGTTAGTATCATATGAAGTAACTGGTATTAAGTATGTTCCGGTTAAGGTTAAGACATCTGATCTTGCTGATTTTGAGCAGCATTACAGAGTTGTCAAGAATGGAGAAAAGTTATACGGTGGATTCGGTGAGAACAAGCTTAGCTCATATGAGTATACAGCAGCAGTTAACGCAGATACTAACGGACTTAAGACAGCAGTTAAGAATGCAGATGGAACATATTCATTCTCTGCAAGACAGACTGGAAGTGGAAAGTCATTTGCAGAGCAGGATATAAGTGTGGCTGCTAACATTACATCTACAGTAAAAGATGCTACAGGTTCATACGGTGAATTCTTAAGAGTTGATATTAATGGTGATGGTTATGGCGCATTAGGTGCTATGATGCAGGCTGTTAAGTGGACATATTATGGAAATGATGCAACAAGAACAAATGCTGTTGCTACATATGGAACTAAATTTGCTGCAGATAACTGGATGCACAAAGTAATGGGAATCCAGCTTGGACTTACTGATTCAGCACGCTGCCAGTTACCAGCAGGTTATGACGGAACAGGATACTGGTCACTTACAGTATATGCATTAGGATATTCCGATACTACAATTAATTTTGAAGCAACAGATGCCAATATAGTTAAGGTTAAAGAGCCTGCAAGTGAAGAAGATAAAGCAAAGCTCTCAGCAGTTATTGCAGCAGCAGATGACCTTAATGAAGCAGATTACACAGCCCAGTCTTGGGCAGCTATGAAGCTTGAGTATGAAGAAGCAGTTGATGCACTTGCGATTGCAGAATATAAGGCTGATGTTGAAGAAGCAACAGAGCACCTTACAGCAGCAATCAATGCATTAGTAAAGGTTGACGCAGGTACACCTTCTGGTTCAGAAGAGTCTGATAACACAACAGAAGCAGGTACTTCAGATACATCTGTATCAGATGTTAAGACTGGTGATGCAAATAATATGATGGCTTACATTGCAGCAGCAGTTCTTGCTTTAACAGCAGGTGTTGCAGTAACAGGCAGATGCAAGATTAAGAATGTAAGATAATTAAATACGCTTATATCACAATAAAACTATAAACAAGCCAAAGAACCGGGGCGGGGTGAATCCTTTTAGGGATTCACTTCCGCTCCGGTTCTTTGGTAGATAAATTAATACTTGGTGTGTCATAAAGCAGCTCATCAGTCTATACAGATAAAGCCTCCGCAATATCAACAAATACCGGTAAGCTTAGCTTAGTGTTTCCTGTTTCAATATGGCTTAAATGTGTTGTAGAGATTCCTACTTTTTCAGCCAGTTGTTTCTGTGATAATCCACAGTCTTTTCTGAAGATTCACAAGAATACTTGATATAGCTTTAACCAATAACAATGATGTAGTAATACTTGGTGCATTTGGCTGTGGTGCATTTGAGAATAATCCAGGCGTTGTTGCAGCGGCTGCTAAGAATGTAGTTGAAAAATATATACATGCTTTTCGTGTAATTGAATTTGCTGTTTACTGTTCTCCAAGAGATAGTAATAATTATGATGTATTCAGTTCCGTTTTTGGGAATATGAAGCAGGGACATAAAAGATAGTAAATGTGATATGTAACATATAGTGTATTTAATACATATACAGCAGTATTGTAGATATTATCAGAATAAAGAGAAATAACTGAAATCCTATGTTTATAAATTGAGAGATGTCTTAATTATAAACATAGGATTTTGTTATATGGCAATACAATAGAAGAGTGTCAGGAAATACTTAGTGAGCAGGGGTGTAATGCTGATGAAAATAGCATCATGGAAATGTAGTAGTACTTTTAAATTAAAAAGGCTCTAAGATTTGATGTGAATTTTATAATGAATTATGTTTCCATATTTTTAAAGCAGTCTTTAGTGTAACTGGTATTTGTGTTATAGTAATGATAACGAAACATCAGGAAATAAGAAAAAATGAGTGATAATAATACATTAGATTACTACAATCTGCATACAGCAGATTTTGTCAATACAACTCAAAATGTGGATTTTCATGAAATACAGGAACTTTTCTTATCGTTTTTGCCAGCGAAAGCAAAAATATTGGATTTTGGATGCGGCTCTGGAAGAGATACTAAGTATTTTATAGATAATGGATATGAAGTTGATGCAATGGATGGTTCAAAAGAATTATGTAAGGCAGCAACAAAGTACACTGGTATTCAGGTACATCATATGCTTTTCGAGGATTTTAATGCCAGTAATACATATGATGGGATATGGGCGTGTGCATCAATTCTTCATTTAAAGAAATGCGAACTGTCTGATATGATAAAGCGGCTGTATCATGCACTTAAAAGAAACGGCGTGATATATATGTCTTTTAAGTATGGCGATTTTGAGGGCGTAAGAAATGGAAGGTATTTCACATATCTTACAGAGGAAAGTTTTGATATGTTGATGGAGCCTATAAATGGATTTAAGAAAGAAAAAATCTGGGCAACAGGTGATGTAAGAGAAAACAGGGGTACGGAGCAATGGCTGAATATTATACTTCGCAAGGTGACAACCATTTAATAGTTGAACAAAAATATTACAACATGCTGGATATAGAAGGATTTTCACAGATGATGAAAGATCCGTCATATTGTTATAAGTTCTACTGGCTTGAAAGGGCAGTAAATTTGTTATCTAAATACAGCAGCTTACCTGCTAATGCATCAAAAGTAGAAATAAAAAATGCAATCAAAGAATATAACAATAAGCTTAAGGTGGTAAAGGAATAGCTTACAAATATGGTTCCGTACAGAGCATTGTCAGGATTCTTTTCCGAAATTCAAGAGCAAACACGATAACCATAAATCATACACAACAAACTTCACAAATGGAAATATTGCGGTAGATTTTGAGACAGGGAAGATAAAACTGCCAAAATTAAAAGCGGTAAAAGCAAGGTTACACAGGGAATATAGTGGGCAGATTAAGTCAGCGACCGTTTCGCAGGTTTCCAGTGGAAAATACTATGTGTCCATACTTGTAGAAACACAAGACAGTTAGAGTATAAGGCAAAATGGAATGGCAGGAAATACATCAAAATAGATACATTTTATGCTAGTAGTCAATTATGTTCTGTTTGCGGGTATCAGAATCCAGATACAAAAGATTTGTCAGTGAGGACATGGATATGTCCGAAATGAGGAGCAGAACATGACAGGGATATCAATGCCGCGAAAAATATACTGACAGAAGGATTAAGGCAAATAGCATAAAGAAATATATAGGGCAGGGACTGCCCAAATTAACGCCTGTGGAGATAGTAGGGCGAACGACGTTCAGTGAACGTTGGTTTTGAGCCGACCGAAGCGGAGCGGAGACACGAGGTCGATGAAGCAGGAAGCCCATTGGCTTAAGACAATGGGTAGTTCACATAAATAAATAAAAAGAATATAATCAAAATATAAAAAAATAGTTAAAGAGGTGTTGGTATTGAATAATCTGATTGAGTTTTTGAAGCAGGAAGGTGTTTCTGCACAGCTTGTAGAAGAAGTCCGGCATTATTCAGAAGAACATACTGTAGATGAAGCATTAAAAAAACGTATTCCTGTACCACATTTTCATTATTATGGCAATAAGGTATGGGAAGAGGCTCTTGCAGTGCTTCTGTGTGGCAGAAATCTTTTGCTGGCAGGAGAGAAGGCAACGGGAAAAAATGTGCTTGCACAGAATCTTGCAGCAGTTTTTGAACGTCCGGCATGGGATATTTCCTTCCATGTTAATATGGATGCGGCTGCGCTGATAGGTTCTGATACATTTCACGATGGCAGGGTTACATTCAGACCCGGACCGGTGTATTGCTGTGCACAAAGTGGCGGCTTTGGGATTCTCGATGAAATCAATATGGCAAGGAATGAAGCACTTGCAGTCTTACATTCTGTACTTGATTTCAGACGTGTAATTGATGTTCCAGGATATGACAGGATAGAGGTTGCAGATGATACACGTTTTATTGCTACGATGAATTATAATTATGCAGGTACAAGGGAATTAAATGAGGCACTTGCCTCAAGATTTGTAGTTATACAGATGCCGCCACTGGCAAAGGAAGATCTTGAGAGACTGTTAAAGGATCAGTTCCCTTCACTGGTTACTAAGTATAACAAACAGTTTGCACTTTTATTTAATGAACTTCAGAAAAAATGTGAAAATGGTGAACTTACAGAGAAAGCTTTGGATCTGCGTGGATTAATTGATGCTGTAAGTCTTATAAAAAAGGGTATTCCAATCAGGGATGCATTGGATCTTGGAATTACCAATAAGATATTTGACAGCTATGAAAAAGAGCTTATACGTGATGTCATAGCTTCAAGGTTTCCCTTAAAGCTGCATAATACGGAGGTGTTTGAATAATGCGTACCATTTCTTATACTGCTAAGGAAAGACGGGCTGCTAATCAGGTATGGAATGCGGCGGAACGCTATAATTTTGATCCATTGTTTCTGGCTGTTGAAACAGGGGATTTAGATTCAGATTTATATATGAATCTTATAATTGGACTGGCATATAAGTATTATGGTGAAAAGGCAATCAGCACTTTATTTGGTTATTGGAACGGAGATATCAGTCAGGCTATGCTGGATGATCTGACATGGCTTTATCTGGAACATGTACTGTATACAGAGGAAGCATTAAAACGTCCGTCTATGACTGATTTAAGGGTTTATTATGGAAAGGCTTTTTTTGCAGGTGAATATAAGCTGTCGAGGCAGGAGTGGATGAGTAAAAACCGGCTTGTATATAATATGCAGTCAGCCAGATGGAGCAGTGTGTCAGGGAAAAAGAAGGTTCTGCTGACACCAAATGAACAAAAGCTGTATGCAGAACTGACACCACAGATAATGCCTGAAACAGACCGGTTGATAGATGCTGTGCTGGCAATTTATCGCAAATTTAATCTTTTTGATGGCGTAAAACATGAAAAAAAAGCGTTGCGACTGCATTTTACAGGGGCATTTGCCCGGATAATGACAAGAATAATGCCTGTCAGCTCTGTAAGAAATAATCATGTAATGGTTATGCGTTCTTCTGAGGCGGACAATATGACTGGTGAAGCAGCCTACAGTAAAAAGAAAGATAATATAACATATAAGAAAGAAAATAATGACTGCTCTTATATTGAGAATTGTTTTGGAAGATCTGTTATATCAGAGCAGACTCTTATTAAAATAGAAAAAGAACTGTGTACAGGCAGTCATACAGGATGCCATTTATGGTTTACAGATGGAAAATATATAACAAAGAAAAATATACCGAAGGAATTTCTTCATTTAAGAGAACAGTCACAGCTGCAGGTTGAAAGAAATCATTCATATTATAATAAAAATGTACGGCTTTATGATAGTCTTATTGCACATATAGTCGAACAAATCCGTAATAGCGAATATATAAGTCAGAAGACAGATGTAATATCAGGTCAGAGAGGAAGGCTTGATACAACCAAAGTATGGCGTGCAGAATATATAGAAGATAACAGGATTTTTCACACATATGAAGATGATAATCAACCGTCCTTTACAGTGGATCTGCTTCTTGATGCATCTGCTTCAAGGCTTCAGTATCAGGAAATGCTTGCTGCGCAGGGAGTAATTATTTCCAAAAGCCTCGTGGAATGTAATATACCGGTCAGGGTAACAAGATTTTGCAGTGTTAGAGGATATACAGTTTTTCATATATTGAAGTCTTTTAGGGATAAGAAGTGCGACAATATTTTCAATTATTATGCTGCCGGTTGGAATCGTGATGGTCTTGCTTTTCGGGGAATTGGTAAAATCCTTGATATGAACCCGGGGGTGGCTGACAGGCATCTTGTGATTATTTTAACAGATGCTGCGCCTAATGACAGCCAGCGTATTTTGCCATCACAGGACAGCCCGTTTGGACATGATTATAGCGACGATATTTCTGTTAATGATGCAGCCGAAGAGGTACGTGCACTGCGTGCTAAAGGAATACATGTATCAGCCGTTTTTATGGGAAATGATGCGGCGGCCAATAGCGCAGAAAAGATTTATGGAAAAGAATTTACAAGAATACGTCGTATTGATGAGCTGGCAAAGGCGGCAGGAAGACTTATACAAAAAGAGATTCAGTCGTTGACAAGATAATTGCAAATGTGTATGTGATTAGGAATGGAGATAATAGGGTGTTGGTATTTTATATTTTTAATATAATTGTGAAAATGTATATATACATAAAATGACAACTAATATAAAATAAAAAAACAAAAGAAATGGAGAATGTAATGTACTGTAAAAATTGCGGAATGAAACTGGAGAATGGGACTAAGTTCTGCGGCGGATGTGGAATGCCAGGAAATACATCAAAATAGATACATTTTATGCTAGTAGTCAATTATGTTCTGTTTGCGGGTATCAGAATCCAGATACAAAAGATTTGTCAGTGAGGACATGGATATGTCCGAAATGCGGAGCAGAACATGATAAAACCACACGTCTGATGTTAAAATTGGAATTTGACGGAGTAATAGATATGAAAATCCGAGAAGTGAATGAGAATAAAAAGCAATTTATAGCATTATTGTTATTAGCTGATGAGCAGGAAAATATGATTGATCACTATCTTGAAAAAGGTACTATGTATGTACTTGAAGATGGTAATGTAAAAGCTGAATGTGTCGTTACTGATGAAGATAATGGAATACTTGAAATTAAAAATATTGCAGTTGATCCTAAGAATCAAGGACAGGGCTATGGGAAAGCATTGATTGACTTCCTTGTAAGTAAATATGCAGATGAATATTCTATTTTGCAGGTTGGAACAGGTGACAGCCCGTTGACCGTACCGTTTTATGAAAAATGCGGATTTGTCCGATCTCACAATATTCCGAATTTCTTTACGGACAATTATGACCACCCAATTTATGAGTGTGGAGTACAGTTAATAGATATGGTATATTTGCAGAAGATGTTCAGAGGAGAATAAGCTTATGAATATATTAGTATTAAACGGTAGTCCACACGTTAATGCTAATACGATGGCAATGGTAAATGCTTTTGCGGATGGTGCAAGAGAAAAAAATCATGACATTCAGACCGTTCAAGTTATGAAGATAACTATAAATAGTTTCTAGGCAAAATCAAGAAAGAAAACTCAATAATAACTTTCACTTTTGGAACAAGAAATAAGTAGTAGTTAGGAGATAGAGAATTGGTAAGACAATACAGCGATAACGATATAGACTCAGTGATGCAGATATGGCTTGATACGAATATTCAAGCACATCATTTCATACCGTCCGATTACTGGCGTACTAACTGCAATATGGTAAGAGAAATGCTTCCTCACGCAGAAATATATGTACATGAGGATGACTGTACAAAGCAGATAGATGGCTTCATTGGATTGAATGATGACTATATCGAAGGTGTTTTTGTAAAAGAAACAATGCAATCAAAAGGTATCGGAAAACAACTTCTAAATCATGCAAAGGAATTCAGATTAAAATTAAAATTAAGTGTCTATCAGGAAAATGAGAAAGCAATTAAATTTTATCTACGTGAGAAATTGGCATACTTTGTGCCAGTCAATACCACATAAGTTCGTTCAAGCATCCAGATGTTTAAAACTGCAAATATCAGCAGATAAAACGGCATAATACCAATTCCAATCTTCTCCTGAATATTTCCAAAAATCATTGGCATAAATGTACTACCTATATAAGCTGATGCCATTTGAAGTCCAATAACGGCTGCACTATATCTTTCACCAAAGTTTGTTGGTGCCATATGCTGAATCGCTGGATATACAGGTCCCATACCTGTACCAATTATCACAAAACCAATTGCAGTAGGAATAAAGCTAGCCACAGGTATCATTACGAGTAGTATCCCGACCACTTCAACAAAAATTCCTATTCTTATTAGCATTCTGTCTCCAAGCCTATTTGATACAAACCCAGATATTAATCTTCCTAGCATGAGTCCGCCAAATATAAGCGAGCCAAATGATGCAATAAGATGATCCGTTAGTCCTTCCTTTACTCCTGCAAAATAGCTCGAGGTCCAAAGGAAACATGTCGCTTCTCCAGAACAATATGCAAAGAATGCGATTAATGTAAGCACTACACCGGGACGTTTTAATGCTTCACGTATTCTTGCAACTTCTTCCTCCTGTTTATTAGAATCACTTTCATTCTTTTTCCATAATGGAAGGGAAATAATGCAAATTAATAGTATAAAAATCTGAATATATGCAGTCCACCGGTATCCTTCATTCCAACTTGCCTTACTTAATGCCACTGCCATAATATTCGGACTTATGACTGCACCTACACCATAAAAACAGTGTAAAAAATTCATGACAGATCCTGAATAGTTATTGGCCACATAATGGTTTACAGATGCATCAATAGCGCCAGCCCCCATACCATATGGAACCGCAAAAACAAACAACATGGCATAAGATGTAGAAATAGAAAAACCTATTAAACCCATAACCGTTAGAAATATTGATACAATAACTATCCACTTCGTATGGAATCTTTTTATCATTATAGGACTAAGCAGCGCTGAAATAATCGTCATAAATGAAATTGCCATAGACACATATCCTGCATAGGAAGACGGCACCGAAAATGCGGCATGCATTGCAGGCCAACCAGAGCCAAGAAGTGAATCCGGTAACCCCAGACTAATAAATATTAAATAGACTACTGCAATCAGTAATGAATACATCTTTTTTTCTCCTCACTTCACTTTTTCAATTAGATTATATCTTTTTTTTCCCGGTTTATAAATAGAAAAAAATCACTTATATTTGTTATATAAAAAACTGTAAATGAATAATTTTTGTTTGACTTTTTGAAAAACCACCAATATAATATATGAATGAACGAGTAGCAGACTAGCGTAAATCCAGTTTTGCTGCTCGTTTTTTTGTGTGTATCTGCTGTCACACAGGATAAAAATATATATTGCAGTTAAAAGTGTGTAGCTTATCAGCGTAAGTCCAGCTTATATGATAAGTACACATTTTTTTTATGCAGAAAAATGAGGACAAATGCATAGCAGACATTTGCTTCGCAAAACAAGGAGGCTAAATCCTCTCCTCACCAAAGGGTTCGGATTTTGCTTCGCAAAACAAGGAGGATTA
>OIFE01000846.1_pt1 | contig 18969 bp, 17 predicted proteins | sample 1581921 | NCBI WGS metagenome assembly OIFE01 (sample SAMN04414075, study PRJEB24778) | human gut metagenome | material: faecal | host: Homo sapiens | reverse complement strand
TCCTGCCGCAGCTCCACTTCCTCCCAGGCACTTAATACATATTCCTCCTGTGGCACTTCCCGAAGTCTTCCGTTCGATGTTACCTGATAGATTTTCTGGATATAATCATTCTGCACCGCAAAATATGGTTCGGTGATAACCATCTGTCCATCCTGTATCCATGCCTTTCGCAGATCCTGTGCGAGCCGGTCTGTTTCCACCGGTTTTCCGTCTTCATAATGATAGATTCGGGTCAGTGGATCTGCGCTTTCGCCGTCATCATACAATGCGATCAGGAGCTGTTCCCCATCCGGGCTGAAAGCGAAGATGGAATTGCTCATATTTCCCGTGCTGTCCGGAATCTCAATCGTCTGTCCGTCTATCTCCAACACTGCATCCCGCAGGTCATAGCAATTCATCTGACCCAGTCCCAAATTTACACAAATCTTATATTCCTCGAAAGAATATCCCGTTACCGGCTCCGCAGGATGCAGAGAAATCTTCTCCGGCACACCATCGCCATCCAGATCCAGCTGCGCCGATGTCTCAGTTTCTGTCCGCTCCGATACATCAAATACCACACCCGGATAGGCCAGAATGTCTGCTCTTTCGATGTGCTGGCTATCCGCCCCGCTAAGTGCAAACCGCATACTTATGGATGGATTACTATTGTAAATGTCATAATATCCGTCATGAACATGAAGCGTCGTGCCGCTGTTGAGCTGCAAATTCACCGGCAGAACCGTATCGGTGACAGTATGGGTACTCATGTCAAACTCCCGAAGTACCCTCGGCATCCACTCATCCGTCATAAGATGCGCCTCATCGGGATCTGTCAGATAATAGACCTTGCCGCCGCTCCATTCCGTCACATCCGGCAGATCTTTTTGCAGCTGTGTATAGGCATCCGATGTGTCATATGCGCCCCGCTCACAGGTAACGTCATACCAGCCCGTTGCCATGATGCGTTCCGCTTGAATGCAGCGAAATACACTGCCGGACGTTCCCCAAAGTTCACTCATGGTATAGATCCCGTAATTTGAAATCTGTACATGGGGATAATAAGTCGAATAACTGCCGGCATCCACAGGATACCAGTCCATCCAGCCCCAGTAGACCGCTCTGTCCGGTTGTCGGAGTTCGTACTCCCCATAGACCATTCTGGTACAGATATCACCGGTGAGCGGACCATATCCCGAGTCCTCCGCACTGCCCGGATCTCCAAAGGATAAGAGCCACAGCTGCGTCATCTCCTCCGCCATGACCATGGGAATATCTACAGCAGATCCATCCGCAAAAGTATAATGTACATTCACCACAGAGCCTTCTCCCGGCCGGTCAGAGTCCTCCCGATAATAAGGATATTGCCGCCCTGCCGGATACAGCGTCTCGGTCACGGCTCCGCTTCCATCACCCAGGTGCAACAGTGACACCGCTGCCGTTACCGGATCTGTATATTTTCTATAAGTCTCGGATGCAGGTTCCTCCGCCAGTGCTTTGAATATCGCATACGCGGCATTCGTATTGTTTTCACGAACCAGCAGATCATAAGCCACTTGATCCGCTGCAAAGGAATGCTTTTCTTCGATTGCTTCCACATCAAAAACAGCGGCAAAATCTTCTCTGCTATGAATCGTTACCTTTGCAAAATCTTCCGGTGTCTTGATGCTGTCCGGAAACTGCGCAATATTTCCACTCGTCTCCGCATTGCTGTCTACATCCATTTCTGCTCCTGCGCTGTCGTCTGTATCTGCACGATCCGCCGTGCCTGCCCCGTTCCCACTTCCACCGGGATTGCTGCACAGACACACCGCCAGTACCACGATCACTGCTGCCGCGCCAATCATGACCCAGAACGGCGGCTTGCGATAATCCAGTACATGGCGGATCCTGTTCTTCACATGATCTTCACCAAAAGAAAGCAAGGCACAGATGGAACCGCCCCGATAGCGTTTCCATTCCCCACCGGAAACCTCTTCCAGCAATGTATAGGAATAGATCTTCTTGCTCTCCTCGCCGAGAAGCTTCACAACTTTTTCATCGCAGGACATCTCACAGTCCATATTCATCAGATAAAATGCCAGCCACACCAACGGGTTAAACCAGTGCACACAGCAGATCAGCAGAGCTGCCGGTTTGAAGAGATAATCCCTGCGCTGCAAATGCACTCTCTCGTGGCACAGCACAACGTTTCTGCTCTCGGGATCTAAGCCCGAAGACAGATAGATCACCGGATGCACCAGTCCCATGACAAAGGACAGATGCCCACCGTCGATTTCGCAGATCCCCGGTTCCACCTGTCTGACACCGCCGTCAGGTCTGTGAAGCCGGTTACGCATACGCAGGTAGGAAAAGGCATGATACCCCATAAATCCTGCCATTCCAAACAGCCATACCATTGCAATGACACGGAAACCTACCGGGCGATACAGTGTGTTTGCGACAGCTGTGCCATTTGTATCGGTAACCGATTCCTCCATGGCTGCACCACTGCTTCCGTTTTCTGCTCCTGTGATTTGCAAAGACCCGTCCGCATTGTCCCGGTTGTCAGCTAAGCAGCCACCATCTACAGCATTACCTGCTGCCTGGCTTCCATCGGCTCCGTCTGTTCCGAATGCATTCGCATCGCTTTCATCCCCGATTGCATTCGCGTCATTTACATTTTCGTTTTTTCCATTCGCTAACCCTGCTCCCGATATCTCTCCTGCCGTCCCGGCATGCAAATTTCCTGCCTGTTGCCAACTGCTCTGTCCGTTAGGATCCACATCTGGAAGCACACCATTATTACCATAGCCGTTTGCTGACTGTCCGTACATCGTCTCCGTTCCAACCACCAGCAGCCGCTCCGGAATCAGACTGATCCCCGTCTGTGGCAGCACCGGACAGCACAAGCGCACAAATACAATTCCCCACAGCAGATAAGAACACCATTTCGGTGCTTTTTTCAACAAAAGTCTGGACAGGAGCACCAGCAATACGCAGTATCCCCCTACCAGACTTAATTTCCATACAACGTCAAATATTCTGTAGATGTTCTCACCCATAAGCCCCTCCGCTCTGCTGCACCAGCCACCGATAGTCGATAGAATATAGACCTTATAAGTATAGTCTACATTCTACCGACCTATCTGTCAAGCAAGAAATCTATTTTCCCAACATTCCGGGATACAATACATCGGATATTTCATACGCTTCTTCCAATGTCGTCGCCGGGTACAAAATATAGAATGTCTGATTCTCTTCCGCCGAATTTGCGGTGGCAGAAATCATCCCTTTTTCCACATCTTGCACTGCCTCATAAATCGCTGCAAGCGTGCTCATATCCGGCGTCAGGATCTGTCCGGCACCTCTCCCGCTTTGGAAAATGCCTTTTCTTCCCCCGTACAGAAAGAAATAATCCTGTGGCTCCTCTCCCTCTCCTGCAAAGGATATCTTCCCATTAAAAGAGCTAGCATAAATCCAGGGCAATACGCGATAAGAATACGTTCCACTGACATTTACCTGTACCTCTTCCTGCTTTCCGGACGCATTTTCCTTCGGCATCCGTATTCCTGATACCGTAAAATCCACCGCCCTGCGGAATTCAATGAAATTCAACAAAAGGATTATCACTGCCAATACGATCACACTAAGAAAAACCGTTACTTTTACATTAATTTTCTTCATACACACTCCCCCGTTTCCTTTCGGACCTTTCAGACATCACTATTTCACTCTGTTTTCTCAATTTCCAGATTCGCGGACACCGGAAAATCAATCACCACCTCTTTGTATATCTCCACCTTTTCATTCTCTAAAGAAGTTGCCGTTCCCTGATAGGTAATCTTCGCAGTTCCATCCACAATTTCAACCGTAGAAGATACATCCATGGGTGCTTTCAGATCATTGTGGAGCCACAGATTTACTTCATTTGTGGCTTCCCACCAGTCTTTCATCTCCTTGTCATAGCGGGCTGCCTGCCCAAATCTTGACTTTGGATTTATCGCATAGATTGGAAGGGAGCGATGTGCTTCCTCTGTGTTTTCATTGCTATATGTAATGATTACTTCGGGATTGTTGTACAAATAAATTTCCCTGATACCCCATATACTGATTAGGATGATACATACCCCTATTATCCATAATGCTTTTTTCTTCATTAGCTTTTCCCCTCTCTAAAGCCGAAAACGTATATACTCCCGGTATGTCTGTGCGCTTGCCGCACCGCCGTCTTTTCTTGAGACATCCCAGACCATTTGATATTCTCCCGGTTCCAGTGCTCCGTAGAGCCACTCCCAATTATAGTAGATCGAAGCTTCCTCACCACCGGGGACATTATAACCCACCATTGGGAACCCATAATTACCCGGCCCCGTCTCTGCATCCTGCCACTCTCCGTCTACCTGCCGTTGGAGGATATAAGCCTCTCCATAGATCACCTCTGCCCCGTCATCGTCATCCTCACGTCTGATGATAAGATTAGCACCCACATTGGAAATATCCCGCAAAGTCACCGTTACACCTGCTTCCGAATCATAAATCGTCTCCGCCTGTCCCTGCTGTCCCTTCTCTTTCGGATTCCAAACATTTTCTGCCAGCTCCGGTGCTTCTTCCAAACGTAATACCTCTGCATCCAGTTCGTACTCCAGAACGCAGTCCCTGTTGATTTCCTCCATCGCTCCGGTCTCAATAGATTTCCCTGTTCCCCGGAAAGTGATTACCGTTTTTCCTTCACCTATCGTTACATCCGACGACACGGATAATGGGGAATCGTACTTTTCGTAAATCCATTGAAACACTTCCCCTGTTGCATCCCGGAACTGCTGTATTTCCTCATCATAACGTGCCGCATATCCCTGTCCGATATGAGATCTGCCACGAATAGCGCAAAAAGGATAGGAGCGATATATATTTTCTCTCTTGTCGCAGCTGAAGGTGATCTGCATCTCCGGGTGCTCATACAGCCAGACCTCATGTCCGCACAGGATACCTGCCGCCAACATCACAACCGCAATTATGCTAAGAAAAAACGTCACTTTTACGTTAATTTTCTTCATACATCTTTCGTCACTCATCAAGCCAAATAAAATCTCTCCTGTTATTTACTTCTTTACAATCCACTTCCCGTTTCTATTAGAACCACGTCTTTCAACCAAACCTTCTTCTCGCATATCTTTTATAAGTCTTTGAATTTGTTTTCTTGAAAGATCAAATTCCTCCATAAGTTTAACCTGCGTTACCTCTGGATTTTCTTCCATTCGATATAATATATCTATCTTTCTATCGGCTCCATTTTTTAGCTCCTTTTTTCGGCTCCTTTTTGGCTCCTTTTCGGCTCTTTTTTGATTATATCCTAATTTTTCTTCTAAAAATGCTTCATGCACAAACAATCTCGAGATAAAGTAACTATGATCATCATCCGTCTCAAACTCTGGTTTTGGAGAGCCATTCTCTTCAAGTGCTCTAAGAATCTTTCCAAATCCAGTATTTCTGCCTTCTGTTAAATGCAATTCCTTAAGAATATCTCCAATGCGACGATTCCTATATCTTCGATTAGAGACCTTATATCGCTTTAATCCCTCTCGTGTCACTGAGCGATCAGGTCCCGGAAAACTGACAATTTCAATCATTTCCTTTTCAACTCTTACCTCGATTGGCTCCCTAATATCATACCCACGATGATAAACTGCATTTGCTAAGGCCTCTTCCAACGCTGCATACGGATAATTATATACCCAGTCTGCCTCCGCTTTATCTGCACTCTTTACAATTTTCTTCGTTACGATTGAATTTTTAATAAACTGCAATGCTTCTCTAAGTTGTTGATGAATCGGTCCCTTAAATGTATTCTCTATAATATTATCACCACCCAATCCATCCGGAAATTGTACAACATCTATCTGTGTACACGGGAAAAATTTATCTGGTTCCATGCAAAAGAACATTAATCCCACATTTTTCGGTTTTTCATACTCCGGAAGTATACTGATAATATTCATATCACTACATAATTCAGCAAAATCTCCTATTTTTGATTTTTCATAAAGTGAACTTCCTATTTCTTTAAGATAATTCTGAATTAGTGTAATATTTAAGTCTGCAAGTTCTGCCTGGTGATTCACCCTATCATCAAACGGAACTCTATTTGCCAAATTAAACAGATCTTTTTCCTCATCATCCGAAGGTTCTACGGTATTTGAAGCTTTACGAATATAGTGTACTCGTTCTTTATTATCTTTCTCCATTGTCTTTGGAGATGAATACGGCCTATTATCCCCACCCGGACACCATATAACAATAAACTGCTTATCTTGATATGTCTCAATACCAATAATTGGAGTATAAGCCGGTCTTAAGAGTTTACACCGTGCAAATATATTTTTCTGATAATAATCCACCTTATCTGATGGAACTCCTCTTAAAGGATAAACGGGTCTGCCGGCATCTTCCTGTACACCAATAACGATATAGCCGCCACCCCAGTTATCAAGGTCATTTGCAAATGCACAAATCGATTTTAAAGACGCTGCTGCGTCCCATGTTTCCTTAAATTCAATTCTTGCCCATTCAACTACATCACCTGATAAAAGTGTTTTAATGCTAGTTGGAATTGCCATATGATCACTTCCTTTTCTTACAATAAATATATATTCTCAAAATCTATTTCTCTAATTTCAATATTGCTACGTTCTGCTAATTTATACACTTCATTTTTTCATTTGACGGAGTATTTTTATGTAATAAAATGCATTCAACAAGTTCATTAATTTCTATTTCGTTTAAACATAACTCAAAACTTTGCTTTTCACTAACTTTTTTTATTTCAATGTATTGTCCTCATCACCCCGTTTTTTATCAATAATAAACGCTTATCTCTTCCCCTAACTATAAATACCTCCACCCTTGATTTTTCTTAATTTTTCTTTGTATTCTCTTATATTCAATATTATTTGTTTTTGATGCCTCCATAATAGATTCATATTCTTGAATAACTCTTCCACTCATATCTAGTTTAGCAACTCGTCTAGCTTGTCCCAAATTAATCAAACCTGCATTGAACGAAATTTCAATTCTGTTTGGTATATTTTCTCCTGCTAAAAATTTTCTCCACACAAGTCCACCAGCAGTATTGCGTTCTCCTCTCAAAACTTTTGATATACTAGTACTACTTATTCCCACAGATTTTGCTGCATCACATATTGTATCATATCTATCTTTCAATTCCCCTTCAGTTGTATAACTAACAATATATGTTTTATTCTCTTTAACACTCTCTATCTTTGTTTTTATCCTCTTCCTTTTTTCATTCTTAACGACGGGAGCCATCATTATACGATCATCATTATCTGAGCAATTCTTTTTTCCATTTTTTTCTATTTGTATACCATTATCAAGTAAAAATTTGATCACATTTTTTTCATTGACAGGAACCGTATATTTCCACTCTAATAACTTTATTCCATGTTCTTCTGATAACATTTTCTTCCTTTTATCTCTCTCTTTATTATCTTGTAATCCTTCATCACCTCCAAACAGTTCAACTGCTTCATAGTGTTGCTTCCCTTGATATTCTATTGCTGTTCTATATTGTTCCAAGTAAATATCATAACTTTGTTTTCCTAACCATTCGCAATGATATTGATAGGTCGCATTGTGTACATATTTGCTAATCAGTAGAAAGAGATGGTACTCATTTCCCCACTTTGTCCGAATACGACCTTCTCTACTTATTTCAGAATACAGCTTATCTACTCTTTGTTGCAATTTTTTGTTCAATATTTTAATAATGCGCACTAAAACCGAATTTGTAACTATTGACGAGTATCCATATTTTTCATTTAAGCTATCAATCTTCTGCTGGATACCATCTTTTGCATAAAAAATATAACTGTTATTCCTTAAATAATCTTTATTCGGTACTTCGTTTCTATTATATATACCATATAATAGATAACTCATAATTTCTATTTCATTAATTTGGCTTCCTCTAAAAACAACTTTGTATTCTGTATGTCTTTCATTTGCTTCCACTCGCCAAGCATCATCCGCTAATTTAGCACAACAATAAAACTTCTTATCATATGTCACAGGAACATAAAATATTATTTTCTGTTCTACTTCGCCATTTATATTCTGAATCGCATCTCGTTTATCTACTATTTTTTCTAAGCACTCATTAATCTCTTTTACTAAGTCCGGTGCTTTTTCGAGATATTTCACTTCATATTCAATATCTAAACCTTCAAACTTTTCAAGCAGTTGTTTTAATTTCAGAAATTCTTCTCTATTTCTTCCATACTTATAGATATCAAAATTTTCACCTAATGGTTCAGTAACATTTTTTCCGTTATATTCAAGCAATTCAAAGTTTAGTTGCTTTCCTATTAAATTCCGTGACAATACTGCAGAAAAATAATAAAAGTCACCAGCATTATCCTTATTGCGAAAATTTCCAAATTTATTTATTTTAGTAATATAAGTAGTATTTTTATTGAACATATCTGTTACACGTATAGTCATTGTGTGTGGTCTTTGAAAAGATAACGGTTGTATTATAGCTTGCCACTTCAGCTCATCACCCATTGTATATATTTCATAACGTACCACATCCACTGGAGTAGCTCCATAAAATCGACTTTTTTTATCATATTTAGCATATATTGATATTTCTATTATTTCATTTTTAAAAATTCTTACCCCTTTACTAAAAAAAATATTAGCTTCAACTTTACAATCCCACACTATTCTTTCTTCATCAAATTTTTCATCTCCATAATAAATCGCAGTTCCATTTTCTATTGTCATGTGTCTTATATGCGAATTTAGCAACACGCACCCACATCGTCCACTTTCTCTATGATATCTTGAGTTTGCATAATTTTCATGTAAATTAAAAACACATTCATCCCTATTTTCGGGAAATTCATATGAATTTCTAAAATACTTTTCATCATATCTAAATAAATAGTATCCTTGAGGGATTTCGTTTCCTACTCTATAAATGTGGCCAGGTAAAATCACCGCTTTCGGATCTGTTAAATATCGTAAATTATCTGTCAGCGTCATTCTCCCTGCTTCTAAGGTTAAAAGATCTCCTTTTTCAAATATGTCATACGCTTCTCGTTCATACTCATATGAACTTTTTTCCTTCTTTCTTACATAGGAATACCAAATATCATTCCCCCATAGATAATACTCACCACAGGGAATATCTTTGCCAACTTTGTACTTACCGCATTCTATTATGCCTTTTTGTTCTACTACTTCAATATATTTATTTATTTTTATCACTGCAATGCTCCCTGCCTCAAATATAGAATTAGGAAAATTCTACTAAGAAAAACTGCTATTTTTACGTTGTTTTTTTCATATATACTTCGTTTTCTTTCGACTGCTTTGTGACCATTTTCGTTGCCATTTATTCTTATTTTATTATACAGGATAACGTATCATAAGCACAATAGAGCGAGTGGAAATTTCCCATTTTCCACTCGCTCAACCCATCTCACTATAGTTTTTTCTGTTACTTCAGCGGTTCATAATAAAAATATGTCTTCGCCGGGTCTTTTCCGGAGATGTCTACGCCGGCTGCCGTCTGTCCCTGCACACCGCCTGTGGCTCCGATATAGAGGATCCGTCCATCCGGAACGATTACCGCGCAGGTTCCTTCCGTACCGCAGGGCATCTCCCAGACTTCCTGCGCTCTGGTAAATTCCGCATCTTCCAAACGGTAGGTATCAACGCCGCTGTATCCCCACAGGATAAAATCGACATCTTCACTCACACCTGCTGCCACCATATTCCACTGGTAGATCGTCCCTGTGCTCTGAGCAGCCTTCGCATTCTCCGTTACATTCCCCTGCACCGGAAGAAAACACAACCGCTCCGGGTCTACTGACACTAATGTCACAGGGGCATCCACTGCCGTGACCTCAGACATTGCCAGTGCTGCTACATAGACTTTTCCGTCTTTTCCCCGGCCCAGGGCTCCGGCACCTTGCACTGCATACGCACCGTCATCTGCCACCGTTCCAATGAGTTCTCCCTCTGCCGTATAGATCCGCATATAGCCGCCATCCTCCTGCATTCTCATTCGTGCATACAGCCTACCCTGTGCATCCGTTGCCATGCTATCCACAATATTCCACTCCCGGTCTCCTGCCGCAAAGCTGTCCAAAAGCGTTCCTTCCTGACTGATATGGTAGATCACAGGCAGCCGGCCATGTTCCGCTCCCGGAGATGCCAGTCCGCGTAATGCCGCATAGACACTTCCGTCCGGTGCCGTGCACAGACTGTAGACCTCTCCGTTTTCTGCAAAATCTTCAAAAAACGTCTCTGGCGTTCCGCTGCCGTAAGGCAGATATTCCACTCTCGCCTGTCCGTCCGTAGTGAAACCGCCCACATACAGACCGTTCTCTGCCACTGCCGCACAACGGATACTTACGTCTCCCTCATAGGCGACCTGCCATTCTTGTGCTGCCGTATCTGCCCCCGGGACTACACTTGCCTCTCCTGCGTCATGTGTCTGTTGCGATCCGCTCTCCTGTGACATATCACCCGGTAATGCACTATCTTCCGTCTTCACATATTCATAGTCGCCCGCCTCGATCTCTTCTGTGATTTTCGCCAGACTATAATCTCTCTTCTCCCGGAAATCGATCAGCTCCAACAGTTCCTCCTCCGTCATTTCCTCTTCCGGCAGGAAAAATGTACTCCGCGCTGCATAGAAAGCCACGCCCTTTTTGTATTTTTCAGGACTATCAAGCATGGCAAGTTCCTTTTGGGGGAAATATCCTTCCTCCAGATAGGCCTGCCTCAGTTCTTCCAGCCTGTTTTTTCGCCGTCCGTAAGCGGTCTGCTGTAGCTATCCGCTGCAACATCTGCATCCTGCAACCCGGAAAAATATGTTTCCAGTTTTTCATGATTCATGCTCTCCATCCGCGCCCGGTACAATCTCGATTTTACGGTTCCCTGCCTGCATTCCAATATCCTGCTGATCTCCGGGATTGTGCACTGTTCATAGTAAAACAGTACGATCACATCCCGGTATCCGCCATCCAGCTGCATGACAGCATCCCACAGTTCATGGTGTTCGTCATAAAATGCCGGGGACAGATTCTCTTCCCATGCCACCGCACCGGTCCGCTTATTTTGCCGATAAATCTTTTTCGCTTCATTTGCCGTGATCTGTAAGATCCAGTTTTTAAAGCTGCCCGGATCCCGCAGTGTCCTTAATTTTTCATAGGCATGCAGCACCGCTTCACTGACAGCGTCCTCCGCATCCGTACTATTATTCAGAATAGAATATGCCAGTCGGTACATATGCAGGGTATAGCCCCGCACTTCCCGCACAAATTCCTCTTTTGTCATAACTGACAAAGTAACACCTCCTTCTCTTCGCCGGCTTCATACTATATGAGTCGCCGGACGGTAAAAAGGTTCCTGTATTTTAAAAAAAGGCACCGGATGTTCCGATGCCTTTAAATCCAATATACTCTATAACTCTTTGAATTTGTATTTTCCTTTTCCATGCCCGGATACCGGTTCGATTACATCAGCCTGTACCATATTGGATATTATTTTAGAAGCGCCTGAACTTTTCAGCCCAAGCAATTCCATAACCTCTCCTCTGCCAAAAAACTGACAATCTCCGAATTTTTCATATAATACACGGATATGCATAATTGTTTTTGTTGAAAAATTCAGCGTTTTTTCAGCCAATCTTGTTTCAATGTCCACTTTTGATGTTTCAATGTCCATTTTTTGAGTTCCAATGTCCACTTTTGAAGTTCCAATATCCACTTTTGTATCCTTTAAAAGTCCACTGATATGCATATTTCGATTGTGCAGCTCGTTGTGTTCATTTAAAAGCATATTTCTGAGGAAGAGTTCCAAATATTCCGTTGTCTCATGAATTCCCTTTTGTAAATTCGTATAATTGGCTCTGACAAGTGCATTTCTGAAATACCATGCATTTTCCGCAAAAATATCATTTGTTGCAAAAAAACCAAGTGTTCTCAAATATTTTATGAAAAAAACCGCTGTGGTTCTTGTATTTCCCTCACCAAAAATGTGAATTTGCCATAGCCTTGATACAAACAAAGCCAGATGATGAATGCTCTCTTCTATCGAAAGTCCTTTATAACTAAAATCCTTTTCCTGCGAAAAATCATATTCCAATGTAGCACGCAGTTCTGAAGCACTCCCATAAACGACCGTTGCGCCATCAAGCACCCATTCTTTCTTCGTAATATTATAATCTCTTATTTTTCCGGCATGCTTATATATTCCACGAAAAAGCTTACGATGAATAGCTATATACTCATTCGGTGAAAAGGAAAACGCCGTTTCGGAAAGGAGCTCCGCAATACGGCTGGAAACTTTATCTGCTTCTTCCGTGCGTTCATTATCTGATACACGGACAGGTCTCTCATTGTAATAGCTTTCTATAAGACTCTGTGCCTCTTTTAGCGTGATCTTACCTTCAATATTTTGAATTGCAGTGTCAATCAGATATTGCGAGGGTTTCAGACCATCTACTGCCTGAAGTCCAACCGCCGTGCTCCACACATACCCTTTTGTTGCTTTATTCGGTTCGGATTCTCTCAGATATTCTTTAAATGGGTCTTTGTCCATATTCATTTCCCCGCTATATATCACTATCTTAGTTTTCCTGCTACTATTTTTATTATATCATAAATTTCATTGATATAACACCCCGCTTTTTGCCCGTATTTGCTGAAAAGTTCAGTTTTGAATATCTCCGCAAATCTCACAAAATCCCGCTATTTAGTAACAAATTAGTAACAGATTACATCAGGTCATTGACCCTTGCCTGTACTGCTGCATAATCATAACCTTCTGCGGTGATTCTGTTCTTACGATCAGCACCGTTTCCATACTCACCACGGATGACTGCCCTTGCAATTTCATCAATGGATTTCTTAGGTGTCTGCTGTGCAGCACCGTCATATTGTGTAAGGTTGTTATCTCTGATAACACGCATCAGGTTTGTTACATAAGTGCTTGATGTTGCATAGCCATCTGCCTTGATGTTCTCCACATAAGTCTGTGGGTCTGTAAGAAGCATTATTCAGATTCCAATAGAAAGCACTGGTATTCAAGCCATTATTCCAATTAGCACCTAATTTAGTGACATTGGTTTTTTGTCTTTTTATTGTCTTTCTGCTTGAAAATCGTCATCTTTAGCATCCTGATTACCTAAAATTATGTGAATTACTGGTTATCTGTTATGCTGCTACCTTTTTTCGATACACCAACCGACCGCCGATATACCGAGCACGAGCAGAAGAAGCATTAACCAGACCCCAAGAGAAAGCACCGGCAAACAAGCCATGACTCCAATGAGCACCAAACTCAGCGACACGCCAACCAGTACCGTTCTGATTCCAACAATAATCACCAACAGGAAGGGCGGTGTTTCCGTTGAACTCACCCGGTAAGAACAACCAATCAAAATCTTCTGAATAACAGAAAGCGGAAATATAACCGTTTCCATACTTTGCACACATTCCTGTATCTTCATAAGGTGCTGCCTTACTGTCATCAGTAAAACCATGATCTGCAACATAGGTATCACATTCACCTGTGGTTGCATTTGCATAGTGATTGATTCCATCAATCCACCACCAAATGTTACCCCAAAAGTTTTCTTCACCACGGTATGACACAATCTGAATACCGTTAGCATTGACAACTGAACCTGATGCATTACCAAGGGTGATTGTTGCACCTGTATTTTCTGTCATGGATGTTTTACCGTCATCAGTCTTTGAAACTGCACCGTTACCAATGACAGACTGCATATTAAAAGTTGCATATTCAATCAGCATAAGCATCTGTGAAGCGGATGCCGTCTGAACAACGCCCTGTTCCCAACCAGTACCACGTTTTTCAGCAAGTTTTCTGATATTGGCACGGGTTGCGTTCTGTGTAAGTCCTGAAAGCGGTTTTGCATTAGCAATACTGCATAACATATCAGCAGCAAAGTCAGCAACCTGTGAATCATCAAGAATGTACGCTGATGCAGATGCACCCCAAAGTGAACCTTCAAAGGCTGCAAGATATGCAACATCATTTTCCTGACCATTTACAATGAACGCCGGATGAAGTTTGAATCCCGCCTTTGGTGTATCTGATACATAGTATCTGATTTTTCTTGTGATTGCCCCCTTGGTTCTCTTTTCAGTTTTAAGTGGTACAACCTTGTAATAAAACTTTGGCTGTTCAACCATTACCTGAACGATTGTCCCGGCACTGAATTTCAGGTTTTCATCAGGTGATTCAGTACCTACCGGGTTACGGTCAACCGCCTGTGTCAGTTTTCCAGTAGTAGAAAATCCTGCTTCACCATAATATGCAGCAACACGCCCGTCATTGGTAAGGTTACAACGCTTTCTGCCACCAAATGCATTGATTCCGTCAAACCCTGAACCCGCTGAACGGTTTACTGCCCCGGCAAGTCTTGTGAACTTCTTGTTTTCAAAGTCCACTTCAACACCATAAATGTCACCGTCTGAATATCCAACATAGGCTTTCAGATCAGCAATTTCTTTTTCAAGTGCCTGAATGTCACCAACCGTTGCATACGCACCCGGACTGACTGCAAGTGATACGCTGTCAGCGTTGCCTACTGTGGTATATAACTGTAAGTATGCAGCCGATACCGTAACACCGTTATATGGTGGCATATAACAGTTATTTGACTTTTCAATGCAGACTGCATACAGGATTTCACCCTTGTCAGGGTCAACGGCATATAAGCCAAGTGTACGCATATAGTAACCTTCTTTCAGGTCTACATTGGAATATGCTGCATCAATTTTGATTGCAACCTCATTTGTGCGGGTAACCTTGGAAACAAGGGTTGTCTGCTTGATGTTGCTAAGTGCGGTCAATGCCTGTAACTGACTTTCAGTGTACTGGGTACTGGAAGAACATACTTTTGTAAAATCAATGTTTCCTGACCCGGCAATCATCTTTGCCATAAGTGCCTGACCATTGTTTGTGATGTAAAGTTTTGAATACTCTGCCATCTTATCATTCCTTTCTATGTTGTTTTTATCTCAATGAAGTCTACCTGAACAACGCCGGATGCTGCCTTTGCATCCATATCTGCCCGGATTGTTTCATTAAAATCTGTTGAAATGGTTACCATTGCGGTATCTGTTGCCTTACCACCAAAGTTCACTGTACCCTGAACACTCACTGTTTCCTGACTGTCATTTGTGATGTTCAGCATTTCAGTCTGAACGATTCCACCACCAAAGACTGATGAACCGTTCACATCAAACACTTCCCGGAAATCGTTTGTGATGATAAATTCATTGATGAAGCAGATGCCACCACCAAAAAGAACAGTACCTTTGATGTTGCAAGGGATGCTGTTCTTAGATACAACCACAAGATTTTCAGGAATCATTGTGTTTATGATGTTTTCCAGTTCTTCCACCTGACCATATAATTCAAGGTCAGTGTCAATATACAGTGTGTACCCAGTCTTGAAATCACCAGTCACTTCAAAATCACTGTCACCACAAAGGACAAGCAACTTTTGAAGCAACACTTTCCAAGTGTACGGGATTGTGTTGAACCACTTGCTTTGAACCCTTGAACGCCTTGATTCAAGGGTATCATCAGCAGTTGGGTATATTTTCAGCATCTTTTCAAATCGGCTGATTCCATATTCATCAGCGGTTGAAATGAAGCGGTTACGCAAACACCTGTCAGTTGCCGACCACATCAGACTAAATTCAGGGTTTTCCGCTTCAAGTGCTGCAACGGGTTCTTTGTAACTCTGCATGAATGGCGGTAAGTATGAAACAAGGTCAACTTCTCTTATCATGCAGAAACACCCCCTAACTTTGGTATGCAAAATTCTGTCAAGGTCATATTGCTTGCCGTGCCGTTCAGCTTTGTCCCGGTCACATCCACCACGCCATCAACGCCAAGGATGCGGTTTTCAATCTGCGATACCCTGACAATGGTTTGTAATGTTTCTGACCAGTTTTTTCTTAATTCCAAGAAGTACGCATCAACTGCTTCTGCAATGGCTGCCTTGGTATTTGACCAGTTGTGACCTTCTTCAAAGGTTACCGTGGTCTTGACCTCAATACTGACAGGTGATGCACTTGCTACACTGACCACATGACCGATTGGTGCAAGTCCGTAACCTTCCCCGGCAGTTTCTTCCGGGTCAAGTGTCTGCTGAACATATTGAACAAGTGTTGAACTTGCTTCACCATAATCATCAGAATCAGTGATGACTACATGAACAGTACCACCAACCGTCAGTTTCTTGTCCTTGGCTGCATTATATACGGCATCAAGCCACGGTTTGACTGCTGCCGGAACTGTTGAAATGATTGATTCATACCAGTTCTTGACCACTGTACTGACGATCATGTCAGTGGGTCTAATGTCACCATTCCAAACACGCTTGACCTTACATGACCCAACACCTTCAATACTTTTGACCTTTGCCATATAATCAGCGTGGTTACCACCAAAGGACTGTTCATTGAAGCTGTCAAAGTAACGCTGTCTGAAAACTTCTGTATCTTCTTCATCTTCACCGGGAATAAGTACGCTTGTCAGGCTTGCCGTCTGCAATCCGTCAATATATTCCATTGGTATCATATCCCCAAGGTACTGATTGCCAACAACACCTTCTGTTTCACACTGAACCTTGTATGTTCCCGGTGTGATCTGTTCAGTCACAACATAGTTTATTTCACCGATGTTGAAACGCTTTCCAGTAACATCAATGTTTGTTGGTGTGAACTCACCCTGTAAGATTGCCTTGGTTGCGGGTTCAGGTGAAAGTCCCCTGTCCTTTGCAAGCAAGATCAGAAATTCCCTTGCAGCAGTATCACCGTATGAATTTTTTATCAGATATTCCAACTCAATGTATAAAATCTGAAATTCAATGGCTGTTGAACTATGCAGATCGTAAACAGGGGATGACGGTCTTTTGTCAATTTTGTCAGATACCCGGTTCATCATCCTTTCAAGGATAATGTCATAAGTCTGATCTTCATACATTCTAAATCTTCACCCCCTTCTCTGCTTTAATATCACCGTAAATTAGGCATGAACCACACCTTTGACCGTCAGGTCAAATTCAAAGTCGGTCACGCCTGTGATTCTTTCATCAACGGCTAACGCTTCACTAATTCTGCGTTCTAATTCAGGACAAACCCAAGTGACAGGTTCACCGTACAGGTCAAGTGTTTCAATACCGTAATACCACGGATATATATACTTTTGTTCCTGATTCATTCCCAACCAGTAGTTCAACATACATTGAACAACACCCCTTTCTTATGCTGCCGGAATGGTCAAAACCTGTCCCGGATAGATTAAGTTAGGGTTGCCACCAATGACACCCCTGTTTGCGTTGTAGATCACGGTGTATTTTGCACCGCTGCCATAAAACCGTTGCATTGTGAAATGCTGTCATCATATTGGATGCAAGTGCTGCAATGGCGTTTCCAATACCCAAGGCAATGTTTGCCACGGTCAGACCCAAATTCTTGAAGAACTGAATCACTACGTTCACACCACCAGTAATCACACCGAACCCTGAATTTGCAATACCTGTCATTTTTGCTATTGCTGAACATACCGCCATAATTACCGCAATCAATGCAATAATCAGCACGATAATCCAAACGACAGGACACGCATACAATGCACCGTTATAACCCATCTGTGCAGCAGTTGCAGCCATTACCAAGTAATTCAAGTGCTTTCAGCTTTGGTGAAATCTTCACTTCCCTTTCAACACTTGACCCGGTTTCTGATTCAGACTGTTTATATTTCACGGATTCAATACAGGCAAGGTCATCATCAGTTGCATTGTCTTTGATTCTTCCGTGACCATCAACAAGGTCTGTCATCTTTACAAAAGCAATGCGGGCAAGTTCTAAAACAACCCTGTCCTGATTGATTCCTGTTCTTTTGCTGCGTTCTGCCATTGCAACACTAATTGCCTGTTGAACCTTGACATTTGCCAACATCCTTGACCCTTGCTGATCTGCTGTTTTTGCCGAATAACCCGCACGAATGGCTGCTTGTGTTGCGTTCAGGTCAATCAGGTATTCTTCAACAAAACGCTGCTGTTTTTCAGTTAATTTTGCCGTTTTTGCCATCAAACAACACCCCTTTCATGTATTTTTGCAATAAAAAATCCCTGAAACATTACATTTCAGGGTGCAAATATCGGCATAAACAAAAAAGAATTGTGAAAAAACAACCGCTTCTTCACAATTCCCATCTTGTCAAGATACATCCTATCATTAGATTCAAGAATACACAATATACTTGAAACAACAAAATCTATCGTAAAACGCTCTTTTTGTTGTTTCATGTGACAGTAAATATACATTAAGTTAAGTAATGCAGATCATCATAAGTTTCTTCAAACCTTGTAAGTGCCTTTTTGTGAAGATTCCTAACATACTGATATGACATACCCATTTCACCTGATGCAACTTTCAAACTCTTAAACTGCACATACACCTTGAACAACACCTGTGAATACCTTGCATTGTGCAGACCTCTAATCTGCTTGATGATCTGTTCCTTGGCATCTGAAAAGCGGTCAATCTCTGCATTGATTTCATCATTGAAATCAACATAGTTTGTGACTGCCTTGCATAAACTGTCACCTGACGGACTTGTCTGCACTCTTTCAGCAGAATAATCTATTGCCCCGGTACTGCAAGCATTGGTTTTCATATCATCAAGGCGTTCTAAGTCCTGATTGATATTGGTATCAAGTTCCTGTAACTGTGTCAAATACTGCCGTGCAGTCAATTTTTTATTATTCATCACTTTCACCTATCCTTTCTTAGTATCGGTTAGGTAACGGTTAAAAATTAGCAAAAAATACCTTGAAAGCCTTGTAAATACTGACGGTAACGGTTGGTAACGGTAACGGTTAAATCCTTATACTATATATTTTTACTTTTTATAAATACATAAAAT
>OIFE01000843.1_pt1 | contig 19080 bp, 15 predicted proteins | sample 1581921 | NCBI WGS metagenome assembly OIFE01 (sample SAMN04414075, study PRJEB24778) | human gut metagenome | material: faecal | host: Homo sapiens | reverse complement strand
GCCTTAATTTAATTGCTTAAAGTGTTGATAATAAATTCAGATATGGAAAAAGGTCAGCTCACTCCCGATTATTTATTTGAAGTCAGTTGGGAAGTATGCAATTTAGTAGGTGGTATTTATACCGTACTGTCCACCAAAGCCAAAACCTTACAGAAGATAAATAAAGACAAAAATATTTTCATCGGGCCCGATTTGTGGAAGGGCAAAGAATCTCCCTATTTTACGGAAAGTCCTTCTTTATTGAAGGACTGGAAGATACAGGCATCCAATGAAAATCTGCAAGTGAGAGTAGGGCGATGGAACATTCCGGGCAAACCAGTTGTTATATTGGTAGACTTTAGCCGGATGTTCGATGTTCGTAATGAGCTATTTACGAATATGTGGAATTGGTATGGAGTAGATTCGTTATATGCCTATGGCGATTATGACGAATCTTGTATTTTTTCATATGCGGCGGCACGGGTTATTGAAAGCCTGTATAAATATATAGGTGGAGACAACTACAACGTAGTAGCTCATTTCGATGAGTGGATTACAGGTATGGGCCTGCTGTATGTAAAACATCAGTTACCCAAAGTTGCGACGATATTTACGACCCATGCTACTTCTATCGGACGGTCTATCGCGGGGAATAATAAGCCCCTGTATGATTATCTGGCAGCATATAATGGAGACCAGATGGCACGTGAATTGAATATGGTAGCAAAACATTCTTTAGAAAAGGCAGCGGCTCACAATGCCGACTGTTTCACAACCGTGAGTGATATTACGGCAAGAGAATGTACCCAATTGCTGGAACGTACTCCCGATGTAGTGACTCCGAACGGTTTCGAAGAAAATTTTGTTCCCAAAGGCGTAGCATATACTCAAGAGCGGGAAGCTGCTCGGGCAAAATTGATAAAAATTGCCGCCTCGCTGATAGGATACAAACCTTCGAAAGATGCGTTTTTTATAGCAACTTCGGGACGGTACGAATATAAAAATAAGGGAATAAATCTGTTTATCGAATCACTGAGACGATTGAAGGAGCAGAGTACCAATAAAAAAGAAATTATAGCGTTTGTGTTGGTTCCGGCATGGGTCAATGCCGCCCGTGAAGATTTGGCAGAGAGGATGAGTGCTAAAAAATTCGGCCGTACAGCTCTTCCTGATCCGCTGATTACACATTCGTTGAATAATTATAACGAAGATATGATTATGAATCAGTTGCATGGTAGCGGATTTAAGAATCTGGCAAGCGATAAAGTAAAGATTATCTTTGTCCCTTCATATCTTCGGGGAGACGACGGCATAGTAAACATGCCTTACTATGATCTGTTGATAGGATTCGACGCGACGGCATTTCCCTCATATTATGAGCCGTGGGGATATACTCCGCTCGAAAGTGTTGCTTTTGGCATTCCTACTATTACCACCGATTTGTCTGGCTTTGGATTGTGGACGGGTTCGTTGGGAGAAGGGGGACTGGAAGCAAAAGGCGTAGCCATATTGCATCGGAACGACTCCAATTTTGATGAAGTTGCCGACGGTTTGGCTATGACTGTCCATTCATTATCAGTCAAGACCGATACGGAAAGAAAGGCAATATCCGGAGCTGCAAAGAAAACAGCCGCAAAGGCTCAGTGGAAATACTTTATTTCCTATTACAGTCAGGCATACGATATAGCATTACAAAAGAAAAAATGACATTTTATATAGAATTATTCATTAATAATTAAGCATATGAAAGTACAAGTAAGTAATACTAACGCACCTTGTTGGCGAGATATTACAGTAAATTCTCAAGTACCTGCTCAGTTAAAAAGTTTAGAAGAGATGGCTCGCAATATCCGTTGGGTATGGGATAGTAATACTATCGAATTGTTCCGTTCCATTTCTCCTGAATTGTGGAAATCAACAAACGGTAACCCGGTTGCCCTACTTCAGCGTATAAGCTATGAACGCCTTGAAGAGATAGCAGCTGACAAGTCGATGATGCGCCATATCAATGACGTCTATGACGATTTCAAAAAATACATGGATGTTGAAAAGAGAAAAGATGTTCCTTCCGTTGCTTATTTCAGTATGGAATATGGTTTGGCTAATGTTCTGAAAATATATTCGGGTGGACTCGGTGTATTGGCGGGAGATTATCTGAAAGAAGCCAGTGACCGGAATGTAGACATGACAGGGGTAGGTTTCCTTTATCGCTATGGTTACTTCACCCAGACTTTGTCTATGGATGGGCAGCAATTGGCCAATTATGAGCCACAGAATTTTAACCAGTTGCCCGTAGAGCAAGTTCTTGATGAGAATGGACATCCGATGATACTTGAAGTACCGTTCCCGGGACGTATTATTTATGCAAATATTTGGAAAGTCAATGTCGGGCGCATCCAGCTTTATTTGATGGATACCGACCTTGAACAGAATAGTGAATTTGACCGTCCTATTACATACCAGTTGTATGGTGGCGATTGGGAACACCGTATGAAACAGGAATATATGTTGGGTATCGGGGGTATTATCATGCTCAACCGTCTGGGAATAAAGAAAGACATATACCACTGCAACGAAGGCCATGCCGCGCTCATCAATATTCAGCGGTTGGTAGACTATATACAAAATGATAAACTTAATTTTCAGGAAGCCCTTGAGGTGGTACGGGCATCCTCGTTATATACGGTACATACTCCGGTACCTGCCGGACATGACAGCTTTGACGAATCCTTATTCGGGAAGTACATGGGAGAGTTCCCTCAAAAATTAGGTATCTCTTGGCAAGATTTGATGGACATGGGTCGTGAAAATCCGGGTACGAACGAGAAATTCTCCATGAGTGTGTTTGCTTGTAATACTTGCCAGGAAGTCAATGGTGTGAGTTGGTTGCACGGTAAAGTATCACAACATATGTTCCAGCCCATCTGGAAAGGTTATGCAGCAGACGAGTTACATGTCGGTTACGTGACCAATGGTGTACACATGCCTACATGGGCAGCAACTGAGTGGAAAGAATTTTATACACAGAAGCTCGGTAAAGAGATATTCGAACACCAATCCGATAAGAAAATTTGGGAAAAAATTTATGACGTGCCCGATGAGGAAATATGGAAAATGCGTCAGACCATGAAAAATAAACTGGTCAATTTCGTAAAAGAAGATTTCCGTGAAAACTGGTTGAAGAATCAGGGCGACCCTTCACGCATTGTATCCGTATTGGAAAAAATCAATCCGAATGCACTTCTTATCGGTTTTGCCCGTCGTTTTGCAACCTATAAGCGTGCACATTTGTTGTTCACCGATTTAGAACGCCTTTCCAAAATCGTAAATAACCCCAACTATCCCGTACAATTCCTTTTCTCAGGAAAGGCACATCCTGCCGATGGTGCAGGCCAAGGTCTGATTAAGCAAATTGTAGAAATATCTCGCCGTCCCGAGTTCTTGGGAAAAATCATTTTCTTGGAAAATTACGATATGAAAGTGGCCAAGCGTCTGATTTCCGGGGTTGATATCTGGTTGAACACACCTACTCGCCCGTTGGAAGCATCCGGTACATCCGGAGAAAAAGCCGAAATGAACGGTGTTTTGAATTTCTCTGTGCTCGATGGCTGGTGGTACGAAGGTTACAAAGATGGCGCAGGTTGGGCATTGACCGACAAACGCACATTCCAAGACCAGGGACATCAAGACCAGTTAGATGCAGCTACTATCTATTCGATGCTTGAAAATCAGATAGTTCCTTTGTATTTTGCAAAAAACAGCAAAGGATATTCTCCCGAATGGATACAATACATCAAAAACTCTATCGCTCAGATTGCTCCGGATTATACGATGACCCGTATGCTCGAAGACTATATTGACCGGTTCTATATGAAAGAAGCCAAACGTTCTAAGCTGCTTGTTGCAAATAATTTTGCTAAAGCAAAAGAAATCGCAGCTTGGAAAGAAGACATCGCCTCTAAATGGAATTCGATCGAAATAACTTCAGTGAATCTGCCGGAAGGATTGCTCTATAGCCCGCATGTAGGACAGGAGTATCCGATAGAAGTTGTAATCGACCACAAGGATTTGCCCAACTGTATCGGTGTCGAGCTGGTAGTTACACCTATCGAAGACGGAGTGATGAAACCTTATATCGTACAAGAACTCCAGATAGTGAAAAACGAAGGTTCCAAAACATATTATAAACTCGATTATTCTCTCAAGAATTCAGGAGTTTATAAATATTCGTTCCGTATGTTCCCGAAAAATCCTGATCTGCCTCATCGTCAAGATTTTGCATACGTTCGTTGGTTCTGATTCGAGTAGCGATTATATCGACATATATTATAAAAATAGCAGGGATGTAAGTGAACATCCCTGCTATTTTGTTTTATGAAATTTGGCAAGACAATATCATTTACGTATTTTTAGACAAATTATAATAAGATATTGCATATCCGTTAAAAATATAAAATGATGAAAAGATTCCTCCTGTTTACAATAGCCATATGTATATTTGAAGCAGTATCTGCCCGAAAACAAATAAAAGTTGCCTGCATAGGTAACAGCATAACCTATGGAACAGGTATTACCGATCGGGAAAAATATTCCTATCCGGTACAACTGCAAAACCTTTTGGGAAATAACTATTTTGTGAAAAATTTTGGGAAACCAGGAGCTACCTTATTGCGTCGGGGACATCGCCCTTACATGCAGCAAAGAGAGTTTCTCGATGCAATGACATTCGGTGCCGATATAGCGGTAATTCATTTAGGCATCAATGATACCGACCCACGAGATTGGCCCAATTATAGGGATGAATTTGTAAGAGACTACCTTGCCCTGATAGATTCCTTGAAAAGTAGCAATAAAAAGATTCGTTTCATTTTGGCGCAACTTACACCCATAACCTACACTCATCCACGTTTCATATCTGGGACAAAAAAGTGGCATGACGAAATACAAGAAGCAATAGCGACTGTGGCTGAAGTAAGTGAAGCAGAACTGATAGACTTTCATGAGCCATTATATCCATATCCATATTTGTTGCCCGATGCTGTACATCCGGATGCAGAAGGAGCCGGCATTCTTGCCAAGACAGTCTATTCAGCGATTACAGGTGATTATGGAGGGTTGCAATTATCCGGATTATATGCCGATAATATGATATTACAGCGTAATATTCCACTCAAAATACAAGGGATAGCAAACGCTGCAACCGAAGTTATTGTAGAAATAGGCGGACAGAAAGCGATAGCCATGGCAGATAATCGAGGGAGATGGAGTGTTACGTTACAGCCTTTGAAAGCCGGCAGTGATTATATATTGAGCATAAAAGCCGGAACACAAAAAAGAATATTTCATCATGTGGCGGTAGGAGAAGTGTGGCTCTGTTCCGGACAGTCCAATATGCAGTTTATGCTTCAGCAGGCTATCACTGCAAAAGAAGATATTCCGTCATCCACCGATAACGATTTGCGTTTGTATAATATGAAAGGCCGCTGGAATACTACAGATGCACCTTGGACAATAGAAGCATTAGATTCGGTCAATCATTTGCTCTATTTTCGAAATACCGGATGGGAAGAAGCATCCCCGGCAACCACATCGACATTTTCGGCTGTGGCATATTACTTTGGAAAAATGCTTAGAGACAGCCTGAAAATTCCGATTGGTCTTATATGTAACGCCGTAGGTGGTTCGCCTACGGAAGCCTGGATCGACCGCAATACACTGGAGACCAAGTTTCAACCTATCCTGAAAGATTGGTTACACAATGATTTTATACAAGAATGGGTAAGGAATCGGGCAAGAGTAAATTTGAAGAGCAAAGGAAGAATTTCGGGTAGACATCCATACGAACCTTGCTATCTTTTTGAAAGTGGAATAAAGCCTCTGTATCAATTCCCGATTCAAGGAGTTATATGGTATCAAGGTGAATCAAATGCCCATAATTTTGAAACCCATGAAACGCTTTTCCGGTTATTGGTAGACAGTTGGAGGAATAACTGGAACAGAAAAGATATGCCTTTCTATTTTGTACAGTTGTCGAGTCTCGACCGTCCGTCGTGGCCGTGGTTTCGCAATAGTCAGTTACAATTGATGAAATCCGTTCCATATACCGGAATGGCAGTCTCCTCAGACCGCGGAGATTCGCTTGACGTACACCCTCGGTTCAAAAAAGAAATCGGGGAGCGACTTGGCCGGTGGGCATTATGCGCAACCTATAACAAAAATATTACACCTTCCGGACCATTGTTCAGGTCAGCTCAGAAAGACCATACTTCCATTATCATTTCATTCGATTACGCAGATGGTTTGAGTACATCAGACGGTAAAGAACCCTCCTGTTTTGAAATAGCGGAATTTGAAGGGCTTTATTACCCCGCTAAAGCCGTTATAGAAAAAGATAAGGTTCGACTTACATCTTCGCGCGTAAAAAATCCGAAATATGTAAGATATGCTTGGCAACCATTCACAAGAGCCAATCTGATAAACAAAGAAGCTTTGCCTGCATCTACCTTTAAAGCAAAATGCGAGTAAGACTGAGAGCGAAGAAATTGCCAGGAGTTTATTTATTCATGAATTATCACCGAATAATCCTGACTTTTTTATAATTTTGTCAATTCAGAAAAAATAAATACAAATATCATAAAATAACAATGGCAAAAGAACTGAAAGACCTTACCAAGCGGAGCGAGAATTATTCGCAATGGTATAATGACTTGGTTGTAAAGGCCGATTTGGCAGAACAGTCGGCTGTACGTGGCTGTATGGTTATAAAACCTTACGGATACGCTATTTGGGAAAAGATGCAACGTCAGCTTGACGATATGTTTAAGGAGACAGGACATGTAAATGCTTATTTTCCGTTATTGATACCCAAATCATATCTGAGCCGTGAAGCCGAGCATGTCGAAGGTTTTGCTAAAGAATGTGCTGTGGTCACACATTATCGCCTGAAAAATGCTGAAGATGGTTCGGGAGTTATCGTTGATCCCGCAGCGAGACTTGAAGAAGAACTGATTATCCGGCCTACATCAGAAACAATTATATGGAGTACGTATAAAAATTGGATACAATCATACCGCGACCTGCCCATACTTTGCAACCAATGGGCCAATGTAATGAGATGGGAGATGCGTACCCGTCTTTTCCTTCGTACTGCCGAATTTCTGTGGCAGGAGGGGCATACCGCTCATGCAACTCGGGAAGAGGCAGAAGAAGAAGCACAACGTATGCTCAATGTATATGCCGATTTTGCCGAACAATATATGGCAGTACCGGTAGTTAAAGGAGTGAAATCGGCCAACGAACGTTTTGCCGGAGCATTGGATACCTATACTATCGAAGCGCTGATGCAAGACGGGAAGGCGCTGCAATCAGGTACATCTCATTTCTTGGGCCAGAATTTTGCAAAAGCTTTCGATGTGCAATTTGTCGATAAAAATAATAAGTTAGACTACGTTTGGGCGACATCATGGGGTGTATCTACTCGCTTGATGGGTGCCCTTATTATGTCTCACTCCGATGACAATGGTTTGGTACTGCCTCCAAAATTGGCCCCGATACAGGTAGTAATCGTTCCTATTTATAAAAACATGGAACAGTTGGCACAAATAGATGAAAAAGTAGCCGGTATCGTGGCAAAATTGAAAGCATTGGGAATATCTGTTAAATACGATAATGCAGACAACAAGCGCCCGGGATTCAAATTTGCCGATTATGAACTGAAGGGGGTTCCCGTACGGCTGGTTATGGGAGGACGCGACCTTGAAAACAATACGATGGAAGTAATGCGTCGTGACACACTCGAAAAAGAAACCGTAACTTGTGAAAATATAGAAACCTATGTAAAAAATCTTCTGGATGACATTCAAGCTAATATTTATAAAAAGGCGCTTGATTATCGTTTGGCTCATACTACAAAAGTAGATACATATGACGAATTTAAGAAGAAGATAGAAGAGGGTGGATTTATTTTGGCACATTGGGATGGTACCACCGAGACCGAAGAGCGTATCAAGGAAGATACCAAAGCAACCATCCGTTGCATCCCGTTCGAAGCCGATGAAGAAAGTCTGACACCGGGCAAATGTATGGTTACGGGTAAGCCTTCTGCCCGTCGGGTATTATTTGCAAGAGCATATTGATATAGAGAAAACAAATAAAAAGACAGCCCGTCTGACATTAGAGGTCAGACGGGCTGTCTTGTAACCATAGTATTGGAAATATGGGGTAGATTAGATATATTTGGAGTAGCTTTAAAAACAAATAAATAAAATGAAAAAGTTTGAAGTTGTAGCATGTGCAGTTATGATGACGGCATGTGTGTCTCGGGGAAAAAACGTAAAAGGCATCATTACAGATGCTACGATAAATACGATGACAATTGTATCACAGCAAGGAGACACTTTGATGTTTAGTGTATTAAGTGCCGAGAGAGATACCCCCGAAGGTATTTTATTACAAGACACCGCCATAATTTCTTATACGGGAGAATATCGAGCAGGGATGAATGCCGAAAAAATTAAAGTTTTCCCGGTAAAACGACAGGGTGACCTTGCTCTAGGAGCATGGCAGATTCGTACCTATGAAGGTATGTTGCCGGCAGCTTCAGGGCCCGGTATCCGATATTCGTTGACCGTCCGGAGCCGCCAACATAGTGGTGATGGTACGTTTTCCCTTACAATGACCTATATAGAAGCAGAAGATGGCAAGGACCAATCGTTTTCCTATACCGGAAAACGGTTTACACAGCGAGGTATTCCGGGAGATAACGATGCGACAGTATGGCAATTGGTAACTAATGACAAAAAAGATATTTTCAATTTCCTCTATGAAGATGAACAGACACTGACTTTATTAAATGACAAGTTCGAAAAAAGTAGCTCCGGACTAAATTATACACTTAAATTGGCAGAATAAATATGTAAAACATGATTGTTAGGGGCTGATCCCTATTTTTTCATTTTTGAAAAATGATAATCAAGGAAGTTGTGTCAGAACGCTGGCACAACCTTATTTTTTTATACTTTACAGCCTTGCTATATTTTCTTTTGCTCATACTGCTTTTTTCCATTCATGAGATAACAAGTTGCTATCTTCCAATTGTACCGGGTTATAAATAGACCAATAAACATGGATTCAGCAACTATAATGAACTTCTTTCCTGCTTTTAACAGTCTTGCACACATCCTTCTTGACTCAATTATATTGCCTATACTGTTCTTTCATATTTTTCTCTGCCTACGTGTCTACAATAGTTCTTCTATAAAATATTACTTTTATTGAAAACAAATCGACAACTCAAGTGTTAGACAATTACATAACTTGGTAATATAAGTTATAAGAAATCATAATGTAAGTAAAAGAGCTATTAGAGCCTGATAGTATCATGCATCTATCCCAAAAGCATATATCTGTTGAAGGGCTTTTTTAGCATAAATGGCAAAAATTATTTTGCTGAAATAGAAATATTTGTGCCCTAACATATATTTTGTTTCGATACAATATTTCAAATAATCAATTAATTGTTATGCAATATCTCGTCAAAAGAGGATTAAAACCTCTAAGGTACAGGTTCTTGTTTGTCTTTATGGGAGCACTTTCAGTATGCTTTTCCGGATATGCACAAAAACGTTTTGTGACTTTAGCTGATATGAAATCTGCAAAACACGATTTCACGAAATCCTTCTTGACCGAAAATGTTAGATATCATAACCTGTCGAAAGTGGAAATAAAAGATACAGTCGATATCACAGATGCTGACAACACGATAATCGTTGATATCGGTATAATGACACCTTGGGAGAAAATAAAAGAGAAGAAGATGCATTGGGCCATCAAGACCAATCTTCTATATGCTGCGACACTGACACCTAATTTGGGTTTAGAATTCGGATGGGGTTCACAAATGAGCTTGAATATAACCGGAAGTTACAATCCTTGGAACCGTAAGGGGCGTAAAGGGCACAATGATAAAATAGTACATTGGATGATACAACCGGAATGGAGATCCTGGTTTTGCGAGCCGGCAAGTGGCCACTTTATTGGAGTACATGCCATTGCAACTAAGTACAATATTGGAGGACATAAGTTTTTTGACATGTTCGATAAAAAGTACCGGTATGAAGGTTGGGGTGCCGGAGCAGGATTCACGTATGGATATAGTTGGATGTTGTCCGAAAGATGGACGATTGAGACATATCTCGGTCTAGGCGTTGTACAACTCGGTTTTGATAAATCAAACAACAGGAATTGGTGTTGTACCAAGTCAGAACATTATACAAAAACTTACGTTGGACCTACCAAGATTGGTATTTCTCTGATTTATAATATTAAATAAATGAAAATGCAATGAAAGTCGCAACTCATATATCAATAGTAATAGTGTGTTTTTCACTATTGCTCTCTCTCCCTTCCAGTGCAACAGCAGGCACGGGAAACAAGAGAGGACAATTATCTGTCTCTGAAATACAAGTACAAATTGTTGGCGACAATATAGAACTTGGTTTTAATTGTGAGCCTGCCCGGTTTGCTCCCAAGGGAAAAGAGAGAATCATAGTGACACCCGTCATATCCGATGGTATTAACCGGGCTACTCTCCCTCCATTTATGATAGTTACTAAAAAAGGGAAAATATCTTTTATTCGAAGTTCCGATTATCGAAGAGGTATGAAGATGGATAGCAGCAGACAAATACTTGTATATAAAAAGGCGGTTAAATATGAAACATGGATGAGAGGAAGTACCCTCTCATTTGAGAGCTGCATTAAATCATGTTCCAAACGCGCTAAGTTGACAACAGCCATTGTTTGTAGAAAAATACTTCAGAATCCTGAAGTAAAAAGCAAGTTCCCACATTGAAAAATCCCGTAATTACACCGCATTTCCTTTGAAAGCGATTTTATAAATATAACGATGAACTAATAACTAAACTTTAAAATTATGAGAATTAAAAATTTATGTATGATTTCAGCGATGTCATTCGCTCTGTTGTCGTGTAGTGATTCTGACGATACTTCAACCCCGACAAATATTCAAGGCAAGAAAGCCTCCATTACAGTCAGCATAAAAGGAAATGCCGACACTCGGTCATTAGCAGGAGAAGAAGCAGGCTCTGCCGAAGAAAATGATATCAAATCTTTGGAATTCTTTGTTTTTAATGCAGACGGTACTTATCAGAAATATTTCAAACCGGAAGATTTAGCTTTGAATAATCAATATACATTCCTCGTCGACGCAGGTAATTTGACGATTCTTACCGCTGTCAACCAAAATTTGGGAGAACCTTCTCCTGTACCTTCATCATTGGCAGATTTCAAAAAAAATACCCTTTATAAAGCTCTTTTATTGGACGGGTCGAATTCCCGAACAGGTATTGATGTTTCTACCGGATTTGCTATGGCAGCAGAAGGAGCGATTAATGCCGTGGAGGGCGAGACCAATTCGCTTACTCTATCCGTTCGGCGTCTGTTGAGCAAAATTGAAAGTCCGCAAGTAGACCCATCCAATCAGATTACTGCTCCGAAAGACGATTTGCTTGATATATTGGGACTGGGTGAAAGTGGAACAGTACCGAGCGATTTGAAGTGGACTTTCGACGGCTATATGGTTATCAATGGTATCAATCAGTCTCGAACTTTTGAATACAAAGATTTAGGTGAATGGACTCGTTTTGCAACCGCATCCAATTTCAAAACGACATTTTCTACAAATGGAGAAACGGTTGAGTCCGTGTACTCTGTAAAAAATGACGATGCGAGCGAGACGACCAATGGTTTCTTGCCGGCAGCCTATGGAAAACCTGTTTATATATACGAAAATGTACCTTCAATCTTGCAAGGAGGTAGTGGTTCGGCAGCGACGGTATTTGATAAAGATCAGGTAGTAGCATTTATTATCAAAGGTACGTTTTCCGGTACAGGAGTAAGTGGTGTGTCTCGTTATTGGAGAGTAAATCTGTTGAAGGACGATAGTTGGAAAATTTATCGTAACAGCATTTACCGCGTGACAATGAAGGATATCAAGACAGTGGGTTGGGCTACGCCTAAAGATGCAGAAGAAGAGGGCCCGGTAGTCAGTCCGACGGAAAGTTCCATTTCAGTAAATATCGAAGTTGCAAAATGGGACGTAAGAACCCAGAATGTCGATTTATAATGGACACAAATTGGGTGGTTAAATATTTTCCCGGAGGATATTCATATATCCTCCTCGGGGATAATATAAATGATTTATTGTAAATTACTATATCGTGAAGAAATCGATTTTGATATTATTGATAATGATATCTTGTATAGGATGTACTTCTGAGGGTCCTCATGATGGTTGTGACAGCGGCTCTCTGAACCTGATCTTCACGCATGAAGGAACAACGGATGACTTTGACCTTTCAGTAGCCAGCGATATAGAATTATATCTATATGACAATGAAGGTAGAATAATAGAAGAGAGACATATACCTTATGACAATATAAAAGGAGGGAGACCATATCCTTTTGAACAGCAGCATAGCGGTAATGTCCATTTAGTTACTTGGGCCCTATCGGGAGACGAAGATATCAATAAAGTTTCACCTGCATTTCAAGATGAAGAAGACTATTCGACAGTGAATTTTACTATGAGCGAACGGCAATCACGCAGCTCGCGAACATACAGTGGTTCTGTTCAGGAACTTTTTTTGGGAAATCAATCATTTACACTCTCTCCTTTAGAAGAAAAAGTCATTCATGTAGATGTTAGAAAGCTGTTGTGCAGCATAACTGTAACCATAGAAGAAGGAAATAATTTCAAAACCCAATATCCCGGGGAACTCAGTATGAGCATTGCCGGGTCATCTGAGTCATACCACATTCTTGAAGACAAACAATCCGGTGATGCAATTACAATAGAAGATAACTTTTCTTATATAAAGAGTCGCGATGAGTATGTCTCTAAAAATAAGGTATTTCCGGCATCAGTAAATACGGAAAGCGGATTGGAAGACAATATTATAATCACCCTTTTCGAAGATAAGATTGCCCGATTGAGGGTCGACACAGAGACGAAAGCTCAAGAAGGAACTCAGATAGATGTTGTAATCAGACCTACAAAACAAGAGGCAATTATTACAGTAGATTCATGGCAGGTTCGTAAAGCCTTGATTGTACTTTAAAAAACAATAACAGTATGAGAAAAATATTTATATTGTCCGTTATGTTGATAGCCGGATTTGGAGCGTGTCAGACCAAACTTGACGATGAACCGCCTGCCGGTGATATATCTGGAGAGTCTGAAGTTGAATTATCCATTTTGACAAATTCTGCAACCCGTAGTACAGAATTTTCGACCTCAGATGAAAATATTATTGACAATCTGGATGTGTTACTATTTGATGCCGAAAAAAAGTTTGTTTGTTGGCGTACTACCTTCAAAGTGAACGGAAAACTACGTACGACTCTCCCTGTCGGAAGCGGTTACGATGCTTATTTTTTGGCAAATTGTCGTTCGTTTATCGAAAAGATGCTGCCGGACGAAACAGCAATATCCCAATATAAAGGAAAAGCCGATTGGGAAATATTTAAGAATGCACTGATAGATACAAATCCCCAAAGGTTATTGCAAAATAGTGGTTCTTTTACAAGTCTGCCTATGTGGGGGATGCTGAAAGAACAAGAAGTAAAAGACGGAGTGATTAACTACTGGCCATTGCTGAGCCTTATCAGGTCGGTTGCTTCGGTAGATGTCTACGTGGCTGCTGATATAGACAACTTTACATTACAGGATGTTACATTGTACTATGTTCCGGACAAAGGTTTTTTAGGAAATAGTCCGGATAATATCATAGACAACCAAGCTCAGTCCGCATATTCTCCCGAAGGCATGAAAACCGGTTTGGCTTTAGAATCTGATAGTTACAACTCTGTAGACCGCTCTATTGCAAATAAGCTTTATCTCTATGACAATGCAACACATGACGAGACAGAGACACAAAAACATACCCGTCTCATTATTGGTGCCGAATACAATGGAACAAAATATTATTATCCGGTCGATTTTGAAAATACCGATACCGGTGAACTTATCGAAATCATACGAAATAAGAAATATGTATTCAATATCAATTCGGCCAGCGGTCCGGGATATACGGATAAGGAAACCGCTGCCGGCCAACCACCCATCCACTTAAATGTCAATATTATAGATTGGGATATGACAGCTGGACAAATGGGGACAAGTGGAAATTATTATTTGTGGACAGAGAGTCGAGATGCTGTATTGTACCGTGACAAAAACTCGACTACGACCATCGGTATGAAAAGTAACATACTCTCAAAAGCCATTACTTTAACATTTAAAACCGATATAAACGGGTCTGTAATCACATTAGCAAACGGTATTCAGAACAGTCGTTTCAAAGTAGAGCTGGCAAGTGACGCAGACGGATATCCGACAGGGCTTAAGATAACGGCATTAGGCGATTTTGATACGGCTATAGACAGTGCAAATTCCGATACACTGGTATTGCTTTCCGGAAGAATCAGACTGGAAATACAAATATTTCGCTATAATCAGGGAAAGAATGATTGGGAGTTAGACGATGATATTAATGTTGATTTAGGAAAATAATGACATACATATGTATAATTGTAATAAAAAATGTAATATGAAAAAAATATTATGGTTTGTCTTTCTTCTGACGACAGTAGTTTTTTCCTCATGTACTATAGAAGACGATAACCAGCTCTCGGCAGGAGGAGATAGTAAACTTATTATAAATTTTAGTATTCAGGACCCGACCAGCGGAATGGCTACACGTGCAGCTATTGCACCCGAAGAAGGAGAAGAAAATATAAAGACTCTTGATTTGATTTTTTTCGAAATGAATAGTGACGGGACAGGTGTTTTTAAAGGTTGGAAAGAGCTTACAGCAACCTCTTCGAGCCCGTTAATAATGAATACGGATATTACATTCGATTTTTCAGACCTTGGGCTCAGTATGACTGAAGCTTATGATATCCTGGTCGTAGCCAATATGGGAGATAACTATTTGTCTCCCGATAGTACTTGGACTTTAGAAGAATGGAAGACTGTCGTTAAAGGTAAAACCTTTAAACAGGCAAAAGCAGACATTCAGGCTTTTATGACTGGTACCTCCGTGGAGGTACCGGAATATACGACAAAGCCATTGGAAAGTGAAGCATTACTAATGAGTGCTTCACTGAGAAAAGAGTCACAGGATACGAAAATCAATGTTGTATTGCAACGTACGGTTTCTCGTTTTGATATACATAACTCTGCTGCTGGATATACACTCGAATCCGTATCAATATGGAATGCATATCCATCCCTGTTTGTATGGAATGGAGAGCCAAACGCTTTTGACGAGAAGGCAAAACGTATTCCGAGACTTTACGGTGTAGAAAGTGAAGCAGGAGCCGATATTGTAGGTAAATTATACGCTTTTGAAAACTACGTAGCATCACCGGAACAGAATGATGAATACACTACTTGCTTGATTATCAGAATGAAAAACAATAGCTCTGGTACAGTATCATATCATCGTGTGAACGTACATCCGCTTGAGTCCGGACAATCTCTCAAACGTAATAATGTATATAAGCTGACTGTTAATTCTGTCAAGAAAGAAGGATACACTACCGAGTTGGAGGCATATAAAGGAGAAGTTGCGTCATTGAGTTTTTCAATCAACTATTGGGATATGGACAGCCATGGCACTGTACAGTTTGACGGAGATAACATTTTGGCTATACCGACCAAAAAGGTAATGTTTACCCCTAATGGGGGGAACTATAATCTGGGCATATTTACTTTTGGAGACGGGACACTTTCCCTCAGCAAAAAAGTTCTCGATGACGGTATATCCGTTACTTTAAGCGGCAAGACACTGACAGTTTCCGCTTCGGCATTGAACAATGTAAAAGATAAGCGTAGTGGCATTATAGAACTCTCTTTCGGTAATTTGAAAGCAACTATTGATATTGTGCAGTTGGAAGGAGGCAATTTGTATTTAGAACTAAGTCCAAAAACAATACCTCACTTTACGAATAAAGCTGGTGTTGCAGCTCCTTCCATTGCAGTGAAAGGTTCGGGAGACTGGAGTGCGGCCATTTATCCGCCCGGAGCAGGAGCATTTTTCTCTTTTGAGCAAACTGGAGCTTCTGCTGTAACCGATTATGATAGTGATAAATCCGTCAATAATATTATCCCTATTTATACCCATTCAGCCAATACAGGAACCAGTCCTCGCTATGGTTTCTTGGTTGTCAGCCTGAAAGAAGACCCCTCAGTACAGAGTACTATGCTCCTGATTCAAGACGGAGAACCGGGGTTTGAACTTACACCATCTGTTACTTCTATCGATTTCGAATACGATGGGGAACTTACTATTATAGGAAACAACACCAACACATTCCTTGTCAATCCGGGGTTATCTGCAGATGGTGCAACGGTAAACTCGTGGAAATATGTTCTTGAAGGAGACAATGCCGATGCGTTCGAAGTGAAAGATATCCATAACGATGCAGATTTGAAACTTAATAGGATAACGGTGACTGCAAAGCAAGAAAATGCAAGTAACAATACGTTGAAAGCTAAACTTTACCTGATATTGGCAGATGACTCATCTGTAAAGTCACAGGAAATTATTCTCACTCAACAACCGATGTCTTTCAGTACAGGTGTTGTTGGCAATACTCTTTATGTGTCTGAAAATCAAGATGAGACGCAAGTCATAACATTGCAAGGCAGCAGCAGAATGAAATGGGTTGCAGAGTTAGAACAGCCGGAACCCTCATTGGCTCATACGTATGATGTAAAGATAGTCAGTGAAAACGGTACTGCGATGTCGTGGGGAACCGAATACGCTATGGGCACTAAGTTTAAGATTCAATTACCTAAGACTCTTTATAAAGATGCAAATCGGGATATAACCTATCACGTAAAACTGACTTTAGCTGGGACAGATGTTACCTCTCGTTTGGCAATTGTCAGGACAGTACTTAAGCCGATAACAATCAATGTTGCCAATCTCTATGGAGGATACGGTGCACTTGGTAATGGTATTCTTAGCATGTTCCGAGATTATGGTTCTTACTCAACATTTTTTGGCCCTCAAGGGATAGTTTATACACCTGTAACTCCCGTTTTGCCGAATACCGATAGCAATGATGCTGGAGTAGGAGCAAATATACCGGACAATGTCAATGTCCTTTTCTCGGGAAGATATACGACAACAGTATCCAAATATTACGACAATCTGGTTACATGGTTGGAAAATAGCCCCAATAAAAATAGATTTGCCGTGGTCATTCTTGACAACAGCAATTCCGAAAATCAAGCTTTGTTTACCAAATTCGCCTCATGGGGATATAAGTATAGAAATAATACAGGTTCGTATGCCACCTGGATGACAACCCACACCAATGACCCTGTGTGGAATTATATCGTTAAGAATGGACCGTTCAGTAACTACAAACCATCTCAGCAGATTAGCTTCAGTGCTTCATTTTATAGAGACGGTATAAGTGGAACTTTTGATGTACCTGCAGGAGTAACTAATGTATTGGAAGTTGCTGGTAACGGTTGTTCGTTGTCCATAGACCTGAAAAAAAGAATCATATTCTTAGGTGACTCTCAACATACCAATACTTGGACACCGGCTTGCAATAGTTTGGCAACAGTGACAGATAATGAATATTACGGTCGGGGAGTGTTGTGGGCTTCTTTATGGGCGATTATATACAACACAGCTCAATATGGAGACCACTTTACAGATGCTCTTAAGTAATAGAATACTTAGTCTATTGAAGAGAGGAGAATGCCTGGCGAATGTTAGATATTCCCCTCTCTTCATTTGTAGTAGTTAGAAAAGATGATATAATATCAAGTCGGGGGTATGATTTTAATAAAGAAGTTTACATTTGATAAAACAGGATATACAAATAAAAAATCTCTTTAAAACTTTTAAATTTTAAAGAGATTAAACTTTTCTGTTGTCCTGGAAGGATTCGAACCCTCACAAGCGGAACCAGAATCCGATGTGCTACCGTTACACCACAGGACAAGGTCATTTTTCTATTGCGATGCAAAGGTGCAACTTTTTTCTTTTCCTATGAAATTTTCAACTTGTTTTCTGCTTTCAATTAAGATTTTTTTACAATATTTTCAGCTTCGGCAGGTAGGGCAGAAGCGATGGTTTCGTATGATTTTTCCATTAACTCTTGAATATCATGACCTTGTTGTGGATCTGGGTAAATAGCGGGATGTATGGTTAAAATCATTTTTCCCGGTGTGATAAGGTAGGTATTACGAGACATTACAGCGTATGACCCGTCTATAGTTAGGGGAACTACCGGAAGATTGAGGTCTATGGCCAGTTGGTAAGCTCCCTTTTTGAATCGGTGCAATTTGCCGTCCGGAGTTCTTGAGCCCTCAGGAAATACGACAAGAGACATACCGTCTTTCAATGTTTCTTCTGCTTTATGAAGAGTTTCCATAATACTTTTAGGACTGTTGCGATCTACAAAAATATGTCCGGCAGCAGCACACGCCTTTCCTACGAAAGGAATTTTGCGCAGGCTCTTTTTCATCATCCATTTAAAATTATGTCCGAGATAACCGTAAATCAGAAAAATATCGTAAGCCCCTTGGTGATTGGCAACAAAGACATAAGAAGTGTTTTTATTGATGTTTTCTCGTCCGCGAACCTCGACCCGAACCATGGAAAATATACAAAATAACTTCGACCAGATACGCCCGGGAAAATACCCCCATATATTTCCATTACCCAGAAAACAGCCGATGATTGTGGTCAATGCCGTAAGTATAGTAAGTACGAGCAAAATAGGTAAAGCTATGAGCCATTGGTAAAAAAAGAAAAGCACTTTCATAATATCGAATCTAATTTATGCTTGAAATAATAGAATAAAAAACAAATGTTATAATTTCTAAGGCAAAGATAACGATAAAAAACGAAAAGTCCGTATGGTTTATAACATGGAAGAGCTGACGAAATAGACTATAATAAAGAAAAAGCATACTCTCTGTTACAAAAATACGCTTCTTCCTGAATTTCCTTTTGATAATCTATAAAATAAACTTTATTTTTCAAGCAAA
>OIFE01000836.1_pt1 | contig 19313 bp, 19 predicted proteins | sample 1581921 | NCBI WGS metagenome assembly OIFE01 (sample SAMN04414075, study PRJEB24778) | human gut metagenome | material: faecal | host: Homo sapiens | reverse complement strand
AAATAATTGTGATAAAAGGCGGAATAATCACCATTAAAAGCTCTAGAAATCAAGCTTTCACAGGGATAATAAGTTTCTCTGCGGGGAGTTTGAGTAAAAAAATGGAGCTCGGAAATCCAGTGTTTATGCGGGTTTCCGGGCTCTTGCTATGTGGTTTGAGTACAAATTGAGTACAAAACATACTACCGAGGAATTTCTGTAGGTAAATAAGATGATAGAGCGTTTATTATTTCATCTCGACATGATGAATGCAGTAATGCAATTACGGTGGTACAGTAATCTTTGTCTTGCAATCCAATATAATGTCCAATTGACTTTGCAATGTTCTTTTCATTGAATACTTTTATTACTTTTGAATAATCTTGAGAATCTAGTACCGCTTGAAAGTGTGCTTCTTGCTCCTGTTTTATTGTATCGTAGTCAATATTGGCAAGTGCAGTATTCAGTGTTGCTTTTGCTTCAGAATTATTTTTCTTTGAGATTTCAATACAATTTAGCAAGTATTTTATATGAGCAACAACACTTTGACATATTTGTTTTTGCATTTGATTACTGAAACGAGTATCTATCACATACTTTTGGATTTCGGTGAATACATTGTCTGCTGATTTTGCCATTCTCTCTGCCATAAAACGAATTAACTCTTCAACAATAAAAAGGTTTTCAACTTCTGCGACTTCTAAAGCATAGATGCCATCCTGTTTATAGGATTCAATTTCATATTCCGAACGATAATCTCTGTCAATAATGCCATATACTTGACAATTATGAAGAGACATATTATTGCGAAAAGCCTTTGTACGTGATATTACTTGAGTGCAACTACCGCAAGCAATAACGTGATAATTATTAAATATTTCGGAATATAGCTGGGTGTCGTAACTGTTGTTTTCACCCTCGACAAACAATATGTTTTTTCGAGATCCAAGAATATCGAGTAGTAATTCTTCTGGTAACTCATTATTATTGATTTTTTCTAACTTCCAATTATTACCATCATATTCCTTAATCCAGATTTTTTCTGCATTTGAGTGAAGGGATGCAAATTGTGTGTCATGAGTTATAAAAATAAATAAACAGTCAGTTCTATACTTTTCAAGCGAAAGCCATAGACGATTCATAATTGAACGGTGTAGATGTACTTCTGGTTCGTCTATTATTAATGTTTTGTTTTGTGGAACACATAATACCTGAGCTGTTAGATATAATACCGCACGCTCACCATCACTCATCTGATTTGCGGAATATTGTTTTTTAACACCATTTTGTTCAAAGGCAGCATAAAATTTAGAGTCCTCAAGAATGAGCTCTCGTTCTGGTAGTACTTCTTGCCATATGGCTTTCAGTTTATCAATGGATGTTTGAGGTGGCGTTGGAGGGGTGGAGTTGTTTTTTGCGGCAATTTTGCATTCGGAAACAAAATGATCGTTCTCATTATTTTTTAGTCCAATTAATGCAGCAAGTACATTTTCGAAGTCATCAATCAGTTTCGTTGTATAATCCTTACCCCAATTCCATCGTTGATCTTTATGTGCATGCCAATTTTTGTCATCTGAACCATAAAAGACAAAATCTTCAGCTTGAGAGTAACTTTTTAGTGTGATGTTTTCGTTGAAATTTAAATTACGTTGAGCGCCGATTCGATGAACTTGACTATAGTTTTGTTGTTCAATCCAAGCTCCTAATTTGCTTTTTCCTGATCCGTTAGCACCTATTATTATTATTGAACTGACATCTGTTGTAAAATCTACTTTTTTTCCTGTTTCATCAGGTAACCAATATGTAAATGACATAGATTATGTCCTTTCTCAAATTGTAAAATTATATAAAAACACTATAATATTAATAGCATTTGACTTCTTTGCAATTCCAATTCCACTTTTTCTTTTGTCTCGGCTATCTCATCTATAGCTGCTTTTGTGGCTTCATTTGGATTATCCCCAGCGGATTTCAATGCACCCTGATAGATGTAATTCATTTTCTCCCATTTTAACAGGTCATTGAATACTTTATAACTTCTGATATTGAGTAAAGCATCCTGTAAAGCAAGCGTTTGTGTTTTTCCTCTGCTGTTATATCTGATTTCGAGATAAGAGGAAAGCACCGGATTCAGATGGATAGATACAGTATCGTCCTTTAATAAATTATCTTCTCCACGCGCTCCATTGATCTGGAGGATGCCGGAATTGCAAAGAACCATAAGTACACCCATCAGATCACCGACTGTTTCCAGACGAAGTCCGGCAGTATCACTGCCATTCAAAGCATTATAACTGACACCGAGTGCAGCTGCAATTTTCTCTAACAGAGGAGGTTGTGGCTGCATTTTATTTGTTTCGTATTTTCTGATAGAAACCGGATGGATGCCGGTCAGCTCAGCCAGCTTATCTTGCGTGATGCCGATTTGCTTTCGGCAGTATTTGATTTTTTCTCCTATGGTCATTTTTATCGTCCTCCATGTATCGAGATGGCTACATTATACCATGTTTGAAAAAATTTTTCTACAGGCATTTCAAAATACTTGACAATAGCGAAGTCGCTACATATAATGGGAAGTATAAAATGTAGCGATAACGCTATAAAAAGAAAAGGAGGATGCATATATGGCAGAAAATAACAAGATTTATATTACTGCAAATGAACTTGCAGAAATGCTGGGCGTTTCTGTAGGTCATGCGTACAAGCTGATTCGTAAGCTGAATCAGGAACTGGAAAAAGAAGGATTTCTGGTAATTGCGGGCAAAGTTCCCAGACGCTATTTTGAAAAACGCTGGTATGGTTTCAGTGCATAGGAGGTGGTCGAATGAAAGCGGAAAAAGATAAGAAAACCGGGAAATGGTTGATTCAGTATCGTTATACGGATTGGCAAGGAAAACGCCGGAAATCTACTAAAAGAGGTTTTGCGACCAAAAGAGAGGCGGAGGAATGGCTTCGGAATTTCCTTATTACGCAAAAAGCGGACTTTGATATGAAGTTTGAGGATTTTTGGAAGATGTATTGTGCAGATATGGAGACTCGCCTGCGGGAGCATACCATGAGAACGAAAAAGTATATCGTGGAGCTGAAAATTCTCCCGTATTTCGGGAATAAGCGGGTAAATGACATTACTGCAGCTGACATCCGTCAATGGCAGAATGAATTGATTAAAATGGGCTATTCACCCACTTATCTGAAAACAATCAATAACCAGTTGAGCGCAATCTTTAATTATGCGGTTCAATATTACGATTTGAAAAGTAATCCCTGTGAAAAAGCCGGAAGTATGGGTAAGAGCAAGGCAGAAGAAATGGATTTCTGGACAGGAGAGGAATTTAGGAAGTTTATCGACAGTGTCATGAACAAAAGACTTTCTTATATGGCATTTATGACCTTGTACTGGACGGGGATGCGTTTGGGAGAGCTTCTGGCTCTGAATCCGAAAGATGTAGATCTGAAAAAGAGAACAATTTCTATCACAAAATCATACCAACGTCTTGGCAAGAAAGATGTGATCACTCCGCCAAAGACACCGAAGAGCAAGAGAGTGATTACCATTCCAGAGTTTCTGGCTGCAGATATCAAAGATTATATGGACAGCTTATATGATTTGCAGGAGGACGACAGGTTGTTCCCCATTACAAAATATTATCTGGAACATGAAATGCAGAGAGGAATTAAAGAAAGTGGCGTAAAACGGATAAGAGTACACGATTTGAGGCATTCCCATGCGAGTATGTTGATCGAACTGGGATTTTCACCGCTGGAGATTGCAAACCGTCTCGGACATGAAAAAGTGGAAACTACACTGAATACCTACGCACATCTTTATCCAAACAAGCAGACAAAACTGGCTGAACGGCTGGACAGTGAATATAGGGAGGATTTGTAATGAGTGGATTAGATAAAGATAGAAAACGCAATCAGACAGTTTGTTTTCGGATGACACCTGAGGAACGCAGAGAATTAGAAGCGCGCATTAAAGTGAGTGGACTGCCGAAAGGAAAATATTTCATTCAGTCTGTACTACATCAGGAAGTAAAGATTGCGGTTGGTAAATATCAAAGTGATTGGTTAAGCCTTGAAATACGGCGGTTGTGGGAACGTCTGGAACATCTGGAAACAGAGGATTTCTATGAGGTGCTGGCAGATTGCCGGGCATTAATGCAACAGGTAATTGAAATCACTGGTGATGATTGTTCAGTAACATGGAAAGCAAGTGATTTTAAAACAGAGACATTGGAAGATGAAAAGTAGAAGCCTTTAAGTGTCGGCAAACACCTAAAGGCGGAGACTTGGTAGAAAATCCAAATCAAATACTAAGGTTATTCTACCAAAGTCTCCACTTTCTTTCAACAGAAAATGGAGGTAATTTTGGATAACAGAAGAGATGAACCGAATTTAAAACTGATAAATATGGAACAGGTAGAGGTAGAAAAAATAGATTGGCTGCTTTATCCCTTTATTCCCTTTGGGAAAGTTACGATCGTGCAGGGAGATCCCGGTGAGGGCAAGACCACAATGGTACTGCAGATTATTGCAAAGCTGACAAAAGGCGAGGCAGTATTACCATCGGGCAGTGATGAACCAGCCTTGGAGGCAAAAACAGTGGATCTGGAGCCGGTAAATGTAATTTATCAGACTGCAGAGGATGGATTGGGCGATACCATTAAGCCCCGACTTCTTTCAGCAGGTGCAGACTGTTCCAGAGTGATGGTAATTGATGATAACGATCAGGCGTTGACTATGATGGATGCTAGATTAGAAGAAGCTATTATAAAGACAAAAGCACGCCTTGTAGTTTTAGACCCGATACAGGGTTTTCTGGGGGCTGCTGTAGATATGCACAGGGCAAATGAAATTCGCCCCTTGATGAAGCGTGTAGCGGTGCTTGCTGAGAAATATCATTGTGCGATTATTTTGATTGGTCATATGAACAAAAACAGTAATGGGAAATCGTCATACCGTGGACTTGGTTCTATTGATTTTCAAGCAGCAGCCAGAAGCGTACTAATTGTCGGAAGGATCAAGGATGAACCTGAAATTCGTGTGGTGTGTCATGTAAAAAGTTCCCTTGCACCGGAAGGAAAATCTATTGCATTTCGTTTGGATAAAGATACTGGATTTGAATGGATTGGGGAATATGACATCAGTGTAGATGATTTGTTAAGCGGAGACAACCGAGGGAAGAAAATTCATGCAGCAAAGGAATTTCTGCAAGAAGTTCTGGCATCTGGTTCTGTAGCCCAGACAAAGGTGGCAGAAGAGGCGGAAAGCAGGGGAATTAAAAAGAAAACACTGTGGAATGCGAAAAAGGAATTGGAAATTAATTCTGTGAAGATTGGCAACCAGTGGTTCTGGATGTTACCTGAATAATATTGGGAAGATCGCAAGATTACCATCTCTTTAAGAACAGGGGAAGCAAACAGAAAGAAAATAGAGCAGGAACAGAAAAATACACAGCGTACCCGAAGCCAGAGTAAGGACCGAGGGGCGAGATAGGAGGACAAAATCATGGAAAAACATATTATGGGAGAAAATGGAATTAGCTATACTTTGGGTGAGGATGGTCTGTATTATCCAGACCTGTACCTCCCAGAGGAGACGGAATATCCGATTGGAAAGTATGGAATGTTACGAAGGACGTATTTAAAAGAACATCGGAAAGGAATGTATTTGGAACTGATACTTGTCGGAAAATTAAATGAGCACTTGCACCAGATCGATGAGGAATGTCATCAGATGATGGACAGGTTGGTGGAACAGATGAAAGAACAGCAGGGAGTGACAGAAGAATTGAAGATGCAGGATCAGATGGCATGGGTTGGGAGAATGAATAATATTCGGGTTTGTGCGGAGGAGATTGTACTTCATGAAATAATAGTAAATTAAACCGCTGGTTAAATATTATGATATAATCTATTTTTATGCAAGCGATGTTGACGAGAAGATAAAACAATGATATACTAAACAGAACATACATTCGGAAGAAAAACATGAGGTGCGAGATGGCTATTTCATATAATGGACTATGGAAAATTCTGATTGATAACGGAATGAAAAAAGGGGATTTGAAGCGAAGAACAGGAATTAGTAATGGAACTATTGCTAAAATGACTAATGGTCAAGCAGTGACTTTAACTGTTTTGGAAAAGATATGTAATGAGTTAAATTGTGATATTGGTGATTTAGTTGAAATTGATACTTTCAATGTAAAAAAAGCAAAGGAGAAAAAGGATGCAAAAAGACAGATTGCTTAAACTGGTAGAAGCTTATCAGGAACACTTTAAACAATACAATAGACCAGATTACAATGAGACAGAAGTTCGTAATGATTTTGTAAATCCTTTTTTTGAAATGTTAGGGTGGGATGTACAAAATAAAAAGAATTTGCCGCAGCATTTAAGAGAAGTAAAACATGAGGCATCTGTATTTGTAGAGGAAAACGGAAAACAAGTAAAAAAGAAGCCGGATTATGAATTTCATGTAGGTTCTACACCATATTTTTTTCTGGAAACTAAAAAGCCCAATGTAGATATAATGACAAGCAAAGAAGCGGCATTTCAAACTAGACGGTACGGCTGGAATGGAAATCTAGAAATATCTGTATTGTCGAATTTTACAGATTTGGTTATCTATGATACATCAGTAAGACCGAACGAGAATGATAAACCTTCAGTTGCCCAGGTTGCTCATTTCCATTTTACAGAATATGTAGATAAATTTGATGAGATATCTAGGTTGCTTTCATATGAGACGGTGGTTTCGGGAGCTTTTGAAAGAACATTTGCGAATATATCCAGTTCGTTAAAGAAGGAACCATTTGATAAATGTTTTTTATCACAAATAAAAGTATGGAGATTGGTATTAAGTGAGGATATTTTTGAAAATAATCCGACGATTAATCAGGAAACATTAAATATTTTCGTTCAGAAATTGATTAATCGAATTGTATTTTTAAGAATATGTGAAGATAGAGAATTAGAAAAATATGAAAGCCTTAAAAATATAGGTACATATGTGGAGTTGAAAAAAGTATTTGCAGCGGCAGATAAAAAGTATGACTCTGGACTATTTGAATTGATTGATGGGGAGCAATTTGAAATATCTGATAGTATACTTGTGGATATCTTTAAAGAATTGTACTATCCAAATAGTTGTTATGAGTTTAGCATAGTCGATCCATTTATTATTGGTCAAATTTATGAATTATTTTTGGAAGAAGAAATAGTAATAAAAGAAAAAATAGTAGTTGCAGAAAGAAAACCAGAAATTGTAGATTCACAAGGAGTGGTAAACACGCCCAAGAATGTTGCAGATATTATTGTTAAAACGACTTTGAATCCGCTGTTTACAGATGAAAAATTTACAGAATGGGGAAATTATAGAATAGCAGATATTTGTTGTGGATCTGGAAATTTTTTACTTGCCGCATATGAATTTATTATAAATCGTTATGTTGAATATTATATGCAAAATGATTTGGAAACAGCTATACAAAGGGGAATACTTATTCGTGACACGGCAAATAATTTTAAGTTGTCGTATAAACAGAAGAGAACGATTTTACAGAAAAACATATGGGGAGTAGATATTGATATTTTGGCTGTGGAGGTTGCAAAATTTAGTTTGCTTATTAAACTTATTGAAGAAAGCTCTTTATATGAAATGGAATGTTTTGTAAAAAATAATGGTTGCAGAATTCTTCCGAGTCTAGATAACAATATTAAAAATGGTAATAGCCTTGTAGATGAAAAGTATATGCAATATAATCAGGATTTGTTAGAGGATCCGGAATTGGTTGAAAAAATTAAAATTTTCAATTGGGAAACGGAGTTTGCAGGGGAAAAATTTGATGCAATTGTTGGAAATCCGCCATATATTCGAGTACAGAATATGGTGCACTTTTCTGAAAACGAGTATGAGTATTATAAATCTGAATTTTCAGAGTATGAAACGGCAATAACAGATTTATTGGACAAGTATTTTTTATTTCTTGAAAAGGGATTGACGCTATTAAAAGCGAATGGAAAAATGGGATATATAATTCCGCATAAATTTATGCTTATTAAATCGGGCAGTTCCTTGCGGAAAATGCTATCAGAGATGAAATGTGTTAAACAAATTATTCATTTTGGTACAGAGCAGGTTTTTAAAGGAAGAAGTACATACACTTGTCTTTTGTTTGTTGAAAAAAAAGAACGGAAATCATTTGAAATTGGTTTTGTCAAAGATATTAATAGGTTTTATGCAACAGGAGCAGTTGACATGCAAGAATACCCTATTGAATATCTTGGAGTAGCACCATGGACTTTTTTATCAAATGAGATAGTGCAAACTTTAGAAAAAAAGAAAGAATATTGTCAGCCGCTGGAATCTTTAGTTGATATTTTTGTCGGTTTACAAACAAGTGCAGATCCAATATATATTATTGAACCAAAAGAAGAAAAAGAAGGAATTATAAAATTTATTGATTGTAGAGGAAGAGAGTGGCAAATTGAATCGGCAATTACTAAACCATGCATTTATGATTTGCAACTAGAGAAATATGCCCAAATTAATGAAAATAGACGAATTATTTTTCCTTATTATCAGAAGGAAAAGAAACAAGTATTATATTCCATGGATGAAATGAGACAATTGTTCCCTAAGACATTGGAATATTTAGATTCCTTTAAAGAAGAATTATGTAAACGTAGCATTAACAATATGTCGGAGAATAATTGGTATCAATTTGGTAGGAGCCAAAGTTTAAAGAGGTTTGTAAAGGGTGATCATTTAGTTTGGTCAGTTTTAGCAACTCAGGGAAATTATGTATATGATGCCAGAACAATTTGCTTTACTGGTGGAGGGAATGGACCATTTTATGGATTAGAAAAGAAAGATGATACAAGAGAATCCTTGTTTTACATTCAAGCAGTATTGAATTATTGGATGATAGAAATGGTAGTAAAGAGTAAAGCAAGTAAATTTCGAGGAGACTATTATTCTCATGGAAAACAGTTTGTTGCACAGTTACCAATCTATAGAATAAACTTTGATGATTTAAATGAAGTGAAACTTCATGATGAGATAGTTGATACCGTTAAGAAGCTTATGGAATTAAAAAATAAAAGAGACGAGCAGCAGACAAAACTTCAAAAAGAAACGTATAAGAGATTGATTCAAATAGAAGATAAAAAATTAGATGGATTAATTTCAAAATTATATGGAGCTGAGAATTGTAGACGAGAGGATTTAGATGAAGAGTAAAAAAAGTTTTGATAAGTTGCGTGGGGGATATTACACCCCACAGGCTATTACAGAATTTATTTGTAAGTGGATAATAAGTAAGAATACCAAGAAAGTGTTAGAACCAAGTTGCGGCGATGGGAATTTTTTAAAAGCTATAGTAGAAAGAAGAGAGAAACTTAATTTAAATTTAGATATTACAGGAGTAGAATTGTGCCTTGAAGAATCAAGGAAAGCGATGAGATATGGTACGAATGTAGAATGCCAGGATTTTTTTGCATTTTATAGAGATAAGGTTGTTGGAAAAAGGAACTATGATGCAATTGTAGGGAATCCCCCATTCATTCGGTACCAAGATTTTGATGAAAAATCCAGAGAAATTGCATTCTCTTATATGAAAGAAAATGGATTTCATCCGACAAAATTAACTAATATTTGGTTGCCTTTTTTGGTTTTATCATGTTTAGCGTTAAGTGAAAATGGAAGATTAGGAATGGTTATTCCGGCAGAGCTCTTTCAAGTAAATTACGCAGGAGAAACGAGAGAATTTTTAGCACAATATTTTGAAAGACTAACATTAATTACTTTTCAAAAATTGGTTTTTGAAGAGATTCAACAAGAAGTGATTTTATTATTAGGAGAGAAAAAGTCTGAGGATAAGGGAATTCAAGTAATTGAATTAACTGATTTAGATGACTTAAAAGAACTAGACCTTAATAATTTTTATAATTATGAAATGAAAGAGCTTAATCATAGTACAGAAAAATGGATTAAATACTATTTGACAAATCGAGAAATAAATTTAATTAGAAGATTGAGGGAAAGTGAAAAAATACCGTTTACAACAGAATTGTTTGAAATAAATGTAGGCTTAGTAAGCGGAGAAAATTCGTTCTTTTTGTTAAATAGAAACACAGTTGATGAGTATCAGCTTGCTAATTCAACTCGTATGGTCATTGGAAGAACGGAGCAATTAAAAGGGGTTATTTTGTCAGAACGAGATTTCAAGGCATTAATCGAAAACGGGAAAAAAGTGTACATGTTTATGCCTAAAAATTTGCCTTTTTCAGAGCTTAGTAAAGAAGAACAAGAGTATATTAATTATGGCGAAGAACAAGGATACAATAAAGGATATAAATGTCGCATAAGAAAAAATTGGTATTGTGTTCCGCAATCGTGGGAGCCGGATGCCTTTATTTTAAGGCAGGTTAATCGTTATCCGCGAATTATATTAAATCATGTAAATGCTGTGAGCACAGATACAATTCACAAAGTGCGTTTCTTAGATGGAGTTAATCCTGAGTTTGTAGCAGCGGCTTTCTTAAATTCTTTTACATTGGCATTGGCGGAAATTACTGGGAGAAGCTATGGTGGTGGTGTTCTAACATTTGAACCAGGAGAGATACGTCAATTAAAAATTCCAATGAAGAATGCAGAAAAATTAGATGTTATTAGAATCGATAAATTAATTCGAGACGACAAGATAGAGGAAGTGCTTGACTATACGGATCGTATTTTATTGATTGAAGGATTGGGATTAACAGAATTTGAAGTTACAACATTAAGAAATATATGGATTAAATTGAGTGAGCGTCGGATTGGAAGAAAAGAAAGAAGAATTTCGTAATATTAAAGGTATTAATGGGGGATGTTGAATGAATAAGCTTAATATAGAGTTGACAAATTGCTTTGGAATTGACTCATTAAATTATGAATTTGATTTTGAAAAGGGTAATACATTTTCTATATATGCAAGAAATGGTCTTATGAAGACATCGTTTGCGAAAACTTTTCAATTAATTCAGCAAGGGAAAAAAGAAAATATTTCAGATGCTATATTTGAGGAACCAGGATCAGCGAAAGTGCAAATTGATGGGCAAGATATAGATAAGAAACAAGTGTTTGTTGTAAAATCTTATGAGAGTTCTTATGAATCAGATATATCTTCATTGTTGATAAAAGGAGATATTCAAACACAGTTAAAAGATGTTTTTAAAGTTCGTACTAAATTATTGAAAGCTTTGGAAAAGGATTCTGGACTTAAAATAAAAAAAATATCCCTTGGAAAAACTGTATATGAATTAGAACCAACAATTGTAAAAGATTTTGATTTTAATGAAAAAGATATACTTTCTAATTTGATGGAACTTGCTTCCTATGAACCAGAAATAGAATGTAGTGATATTCCGTATGCAGTAATTTTTGATGATACGGTTTTGAAAAAAATTAAAGATGCGAAATTTCAGGAAGGTATACGTGATTTTATTACTTCTTCAAATGAAATATATTCTTCATTTGAATATTTGGAGAAAGGAAGTCTTACTTTACCGAAGCTTAAGGATTTGAAAAAATCTTTAGTAAAAGATGCTTTTTTTGTTAAACAAAATAAAGTAATACTTTCTGGGCAGGAGGCAATTACTAATTCAGAAGTATTGGAACAACATATATCAAGCATTGAAACTAAAATTCAACAAACACCAGCTTATAAAGCAATAGAGAATTTACTTAATGATTCTAAGGGAATTGTGTTGAAGGATATTATAGAAACTAATCCAGAGATTATAGAATTTCTTGCATTAGATAAGTTACCAACATTAAAGAAATGTTTGTGGGGATCTTATATAAGACATAATAATGTATTGTTTGGAGAATTGTGTGATAAATATAATGATTTTTCGGAAGCAATAGATGAACTTGAAATTGATGATACGCCATGGAAAAAGGCATTAGATATTTTTAACCAACGTTTTACAGTTCCGTTTGTGATGAATGTTGTTAATTTAAAAGGTGCTATTATAGGAGAAAGTGTACCACAAGTTGAATTTTCATTTAAAAAGGGTGATACTGTAAAAACAATTGATAGGAGCAAGCTTGAAAAATTAGATACTCTCAGTCAAGGTGAGAAAAGGGCTCTTTATTTACTGAACATTATTTTTGATATCGAGCAGATAAAGAGTACGGGAGAAGAAACTTTACTTATTATTGACGATATTGCAGACTCATTTGATTATAAAAATAAATATGCAATTATAGAGTATTTATATGAATTGGCTCAAGAATCAAATATTTATATGTTAATATTGACCCACAACTTTGATTTTTATCGTACAGTTGCAAGCAGATTATCGGTTAGTAGGAGTAATCGTCTCATTGCAGATTATTCTAATAATGTATTGAAATTAGAAGTAGAATATTATCAGGATAAACCATTTAAAAATTGGAAAAATAATCCTAAAGAAAAATATATTTTTGCATTGCTACCATTTGTAAGAAATTTGATAGAATATGGTGTAGATCAAAATATTTCAAATAAAGGCGAAGATTTCTTATTCTTAACTTCTCTATTACATGAAAAACAAGATTCCAGAAGTATTACTTTTGGAGATATTGAACCCTTATATAAATATTATGCAGGAGTTACGCAATTTGATACATCAGTTGGAGCAAGTGTTGTAGTTTTAAGCAAGCTATATTCGGTATGTGATAATATTGCAATATCGGACACTAAATTGGAAAATAAAATAGTATTATCTATTGGTATACGACATAAAGCGGAAGAGTATATGATTCAACAGATTAATAATTATACAGGCCAGCTATCATGGAGAAAAAATAAGCAGAATTATAGAGGATCAAATGTGGAATTTATGAATTTTGTACAGAACAATGGAAATCAAACCCGTGAGCTTTTTAATGGATACAAACAATTTGGCACTGATGAGAAGATTAAAGTGTTAAATGAAGTAAATATAATGACACCAGAACACATTCATGTAAATTCGTTTATGTATGAACCTATATTAGATATGGATATTGTTGAATTACATAGATTATATCAAGCAATAAAGGGTCTGTAGTGAAATCAGGAGGATTTTTAAAGCAGTGCAGGAAGGAGGCAGATTGTGCTTCAGGTGCAAATTACAGATGAACAGATGGAAAATATGTCGGAGAAAGCAAAAGAAGAGTTGGTTTCTCAATTGAGTACATATGCAGAGAGGATTATTAAAGAAGCTAATTTAATTGAAGAGGGCAATCGTGAAGATGGAGCAAATCGAGAAATTACAAGCAGTATGGTAAAGCAAGCTGTAAGAAAGTATAAGAGTAATGTTCCAACGAAAAAAGAAAATGGATTAGTTGTGCTAAAAGTGTTTTCTGCATTTTCCTTATTGATAACTGGTTTTTTGTTTGATGCAAATGGATATCAGGATAATATTATAAAACTCATATTATTTATTATTGCGCTTATTGTAGCAAGTGTGTCAACAGTATTACAGTTTGTGAGGGAGGGATAGATATGCGGGCATATGATAATGAAGAAAAAATAGAGAGGTATCTTGACGATCTTGCTGATGAATATAAAGAATTGCTGTTGAAAAGATTATTAGAAGTATCGGGAAGAATTGAAAATCTAAGTGTAAGTGAACTATTGCGAATTGATAATGAGGTGAAAAGACCATTGTTATCAGATTATCGGAAACAGCAACGTAGGCAACGTGTTCTACTAATGGCTGGTATGATATATGCTATTATGGGGATTATGTTATTAGCTATGTTTGAAATGGTTGATTCTTTTAGATATGATGGAATGACACTAGTAGCCTTAACAATTACATTTTTAGGATTGATGATGAGTTTAATATCTGTAATGCTACCAAGTAGTAAATATTTTTTAGGTAAAAATGAAAGAAAAAATGTAGAAAATGACAGAGCTATTTGGGAGTATAGTGTGGTTAAGACATGGAGAGAATTAGAAGGGGTTGCTGCTGATATTTATACAGAGTCTAGGGGAATTTCTACAGGTTCAATAATTTCCAAGTTTTTACAGGATAATTATATTAGTAAAGTTGATGCTAAAACATTAAAAGAATTTTTAAAGATGAGAAATAATATTGTTCATAATACAGATAACAACTATAAATTAGAAGATATAAAGAATATGCTGAAAGGTGTTCGAAACATTCTTGATAATCTAAAAAAGAGCATATAGTAGAGTGATATTTATGGAAAAGTATGATACAATAGTATTGGCAACAAATTGGCAACAGAAAATCAGCAAGCCAAAATAATATATGTAACAGAGATAAAATAACGGCAGAAAAGAGATAAAAACTAAACAGATATGTTTAATAGTATCTTCGAACTTGCCGAGTTTGAATAACAGACAGAAATGCCGAAAGCCTGTATTTATGCGGGTTTCCGGCATTTGTTTTATCAAATGGCTCTGGTTTGGCTCTATTTGTGGGGAGAGTAATGAAGTTATCAGTTTTGAAAAGGTAAATAAAAAAGGAAGAAGGTACAAGCTATGTTGCCAACAAGAGAAGAAGCACTGAAGTTAATTCGTGATGGGTTATTATTTAATCCGGGACCTTGGGGAAAACATTGTTTAACAGCAGCACACTGTGCAGAAAAAATAGCAAGTGCATGTGGTGATATGGATGTTGAGAAAGCATATATATTAGGTTTACTACATGATATAGGAAGAAAATTTGGTGTAAGACATCTTGGACATGTTTATGATGGATACGTATATATGAAATCATTGGGATATGATGAAGTAGCAAAGATATGTTTAACCCATTCTTTTAATAATCATACGATAGATGAATACATCGGAAAATTTGATGTTACAGATGAAGAATTGACAATTATAAAAACTGAATTAACAAAGACCATATATGATGAATATGACCGGTTAATTCAATTGTGCGATTGTTTGGCAGGAGCGGAAGGAGTTCTTGATATAGAAAATAGGATGAATGACGTAAAGAAAAGGTATGGCTTTTATCCGCAGGACAAGTGGAATTCCAATATGAATTTGAAGCAATATTTTGAGGGGAAAATGAATAAAGACATTTACCTTATATGTGAGAAAGATACATTTGCACCAGGAGATTTATGATCTTATAAATATATTTTTACTACAAATTTTATGAACAGGTTGGAGGTGGTTAAGTGGATATTTTATTTAAAAATGATGATTTTGTATTTTCATACAGAGTTGGCGGTATATTGAAACATAATGGTAAAATCTTGTTACAGTGTCCGAAGAATGATGATTATGCCATTATTGGCGGACATGTTGCGGCTATGGAGACAAGTATGGAAACTCTTAAACGGGAATTTGAAGAAGAACTTCATGCTAAGATAGAGGTAGATAATCTGTTAGCAATCGGAGAAATTTATTTTCCATGGGGAAAAAGACCCTGTCATCAGATATGCTTATATTATAATGTACATCTGATGGATGATAATATTCCATTAGATGGTGTGTTTCATGGATATGATGAGATGGATAATGAAAGAATTGATTTGGATTTCTGTTGGGTTTCATTAGAAGATTTAAAGAAGGGTACTAAGGTATATCCTTTAGAGTTGATACCATATATCCTTGAGTCAGGGAAAGAAATTGTACATTTTGTTTCAAAGCAGATTTGAGGAGATAGTCAATGATAAAAAATATGAAGGTAGAATTTGGCAGAACATCAGATATTGATTCATGGATGCGATTAGTTAGAAAAGTAGGTTGGAATTTTCCAGGATTAGAGACAGAGCAGAGTATAGATGAACACAAAATAATAGTATTGAAATTCATGAATGATAAACGTGCTTTGTGCGTGAAGAACGAACAAGAGATTGTTGGCGTGCTTTTGTATTCAAGAAATCATAATATGATATGTTGTCTGGCTGTTGATCCGGCTTATCGAAAAAAGGGAATTGCTTCGATGCTTTTGAGTGAGGCACTTGATAAACTTGACCGAGATAAAGATATAACTGTGTCCACATTTAGAGAGAACGATGTTAAAGGAATTGCACCTAGAAATTTATATAAGAAATTTGGCTTTGAAGAGGGCAATCTGATTGAGGAATTTGGATATCCTAATCAAAGGTTTGTGTTGCATGCCGACAAAAGTGTTGATAATGTAATAATTGGTACAACAGTAACTGTCACAGTTGATAGACCATTAGGAAGTTATCATCCTGAATATAAGGATATGTATTATCCAATAAATTATGGTTACATTGAAGGAGTTATTGCACCAGATGGAGAGGAGCAGGATGCCTATATATTAGGTGTAAATGAGCCAGTAGGTAAGTTTACAGGTAAAATTATTGCCATTGTTTATAGAAAAGATGATATAGAAGAAAAGTGGGTAGTTGTGCCTGACGGAGTAACTTTTTCAAAGGAAGAAATCAGGAGACAGATTCATTTTCAAGAACAATATTTCGACAGTGAAATTGTGATGTAATATTAAGGAGATTGCTATGTCATTAGGATTAAAAAGAGGAATAGTGCAGCTTGAACCACATGATAAACAGTGGGATGAGGCTGCCATTCAAACAATCAAAAAACTTAAATCTATATTAGGAGATGATGCTATTGATATACAGCATATTGGAAGTACAGCAATACCAGCAATTAAAGCAAAACCGATTATTGATATTGCTGTTGGGGTAACTGATTTTGAGAAAATAATGTCATATAATGAGCAGTTACAGAAGGAAGGAATCTTTTATCGTGGTTCGGATGTGGAAGATCAGATTCTTTATGTAATGGGTGATATGGAAAAGGATATTAGGACACACCATATTCATGTTGTGAAGTGGAATGGAACTGAGTGGAAGAATTATATTCATTTTAGAGATTGTCTAAATGCTAATGAGAATATAGCTTTGCAGTATGAGAGGGTGAAGGAAGAACTGGAAAGTAAGTATGCAGATGATAGGGTGGCATATACTAATGGAAAGCAAGAAATGATAGATATTATTCTGAATGGCAAATAGGTTGTTGACATGAATTGTCAAGACGGGTATATTATTTAATAAAAACAAGGAGAACATACACATGAATCAGAACTTATATTCAAGACATTATATGTACATGTATTACGGACGTACACGGCTATAAACATGCAAGGATAGTGCATTAGGTTATAGCTTGTAGGTCTTTTAGTCTAGTGCATAAAACCAGAATATAAGAGAAGATTTTACCTACATTGCATCTTATTAAATTGAAGTTATCGCACTGGACATTAAATGTTTGGTGCGATTTTTTATGTTTACAAGAAAGAGGTGCAGAAAATGAATGATTTAATTGAACTTAAACTGATAACAAGAAAAGATGCTGAATGTCTGCATAAACTGCAGATAGAAGCGTTTATGCCCTTATATGAAAAATATCAGGATGATGCTACAAGTCCGGCGAAAGAAAGTCTTGAAACAATAACAAAGAAGATGGTTGATGATAATTCGGATTTCTATTTTATTTTGTTTAATGGTGAGAAAGCTGGAGCTGTAAGAGTTAAATGGCATAAAGGGCAAAAAGTACACAAGAATGTAAATTGGATATCTCCTATTTTTGTTATTCCAAAGTTTCAAAATAAAGGAATTGCCAGTAACGTAATCAAACAATTATTTGATATTTATCCGAATACAATAGAATGGTGGTTATCTACTATTAAGCAGGAAGAGAAAAATTGCCATTTGTATGAAAAATATGGATTTGTTCGAACTGGAGATGAAATAGTTGTAAACGAAAATATGACATTAGTTTTTTATGTAAAGAGTTATATTGAGGTAAGGAGATTTAAGGAAGAGGATGCCCAAGAGGTCAGAAATCTTATTGTCAGGAATTTCTTAGAGGTTAACAGTAAAGATTATGGCATATCAGCAATGGAGAAACTTGCAAAGACTTACGATGCGAAAAAGGTTCTGAATGTGGCAAGTTATGCGCATATGTATGTATTTGAATTTGATGGAAAAATAATTGGAACAGGTTCTATATCAAGTTTTTGGGGAAGTGAAACAGAAAGTATACTTTTGTCCATTTTTGTTCTTCCGGAGTTTCATGGAAAGGGTGTTGGAAGAAAAATCATAAATACATTAGAAACGGATGAATTTTATGTAAGAGCAAGCAGAATTGAGATACCGGCATCCATTACAGCAACGGAGTTTTATAGAAAATTTGGATATGATTACAAAAATGGTGTTAAGGAATTTGATAATGAACACCATTACAGATTGGAAAAATTTAAGGAGGCAGGATTGAAATAACAACAGATAATCAATTATTTTTATTTATTCTTGCAGAAGCATTAGTTCTTATGTTAGGATATTATCTAAGGAAAGTACCCATGACAGTGCAAATGTCAATATAAAAATGTAGTTTTTTTATCATATAAGAATGTAGAAAAACCTACACGCTTATATGATATTTTTTGTATTTTAATTTTCCTCAATCATGTATTGCATCTGATCCTTTAGTCTGTATGATGGTCCATTTATGTTTATCACAGAACAGTGATGCAGCAGTCTGTCAAGCAAAGCGTTAGTCAGTACTGGCTCCTAAAATATATCAGACAACTTTGAAAATGGACTGTTTGTTGTTATTACTGTTGACAGCTTTTCGTATCGTTTTGCTATGAGATTAAAGAACAGATTGGCTGAATCGACATCCATTTTCTGATAACCAAGTTCATCTATTATCAGCAGCTTGTATCTGCAGAACCACTTGATTCTTGTCTCAAGTGGTTCTGCAGATATAAGCTGCTTTTTTCAGTTGTGATATTAAATCCTGAAATGTTATAAAATATACACAGTATCTGTGCTTTGCAGCTTCTATTCCGATGGATACAGCAAGATTGGTTTTGCCTACTCTTGGAGTTCCGCAGAATATGATATTCTCAGCATTTTCTATAAATCGCAGTGTCATAAGATCCATGATTTTGGACTCATCCAGTGATGGCTGGAAACTGAAATCAAATTCACTAATCTCCTTTAAAAATGGGAAATTAGCTACCTTTACACAGCCTGTTATTGCCTGCTGTTTTCTAAAATCAATTTCACTGTCTGTAAGCTCACATAAAGCATCCAGAGCTGTTTTTTCTCCATCTGCAATCATATCCAGATATGTGTCTATATTTTCATTGAATCTTAATAATTCCAGTTGTGCGCCCAGCTAAGGGTGTGTAGTCAAGCCGGTGGGAATCCGGTTTATCCAAGGTTTAGCCAACCAGATAATAGCGAGTCTTGGGATGATGTCGGTAACGGCATTTGACAAGCGTAGACAGCAAGAAAGCAGGGTTGAATAGTGATTGAGCTTCGAAACG
>OIFE01000834.1_pt1 | contig 19337 bp, 18 predicted proteins | sample 1581921 | NCBI WGS metagenome assembly OIFE01 (sample SAMN04414075, study PRJEB24778) | human gut metagenome | material: faecal | host: Homo sapiens | reverse complement strand
CTGGGCAACTACGTACGGATCGGATAAACGCTGAAAGCATCTAAGCGTGAAGCCGGCCTTAAGATAAGATATCCCACTGAGTCAATCAGGTAAGACCCCTTGAAGACTACAAGGTTGATAGGCACACAGTGTAAGCGGAGTGATCCGTTCAGCTAGCGTGTACTAATAGGTCGAGGGCTTGACCCCATCTTGATCAGATACTCTATTTGCAAAAGCGGTTCGATATTCAGTTTTGAGGGTACATCCTCAAGAAAAAGAGAAGCATGACGAAGGTCACGCGTTGGCCGGTGTCAATGACGGTGAGGTTCCACCTGTTCCCATTCCGAACACAGAAGTTAAGCTCACTTGTGCCGAAGATAGTTGGCTGGAAACGGCCTGTGAAAATAGGTAGATGCCGGCTTCTCTTTTTATTATGGCCCGTTGGTCAAGCGGTTAAGACAGCGGCCTCTCACGCCGTTAACGTGGGTTCGATTCCCGCACGGGTCACCAAGACAGCATAATCCGAACTTAATTCTTTATGAGAATGGGTTCGGATTTTGTTTTTGTATTGATGATTTATATACGAAATAGTACACAAGAAGTGACAGTAATCTATGCGATTACTGTCACTCTTATATTTGAAAATTTCAGTTTGAGATGTGACTGTACAGCGATAAAAAAGATTCTTTGTTTACTTTAAGGAGCAATTGTGGTATATTAATCATATAAGCTATATGAATTATTGCGAGTTAAGAGTGGTATTCAATAGTAAGTGTGGGTTGTTAGAGTTTGTCTGGGTAGGTGATTAAGGTGGCTGATAATAGTAGAGCAATTAACCGTGTTTTCACGCGAAAAGTTATCAGCGATCTGGTACAGGACGGGAAAAGTGATGTGTTTGACTATGTTGTGAAACGCTACGTTGAAGATCCTTCCGGAAAAACTCATGGTCAACTAATAAGTGAAATCTATACGCGTCTTAATCAACAACAGCGTAATGAATATTTTTATATGAATACGTTGTTGAATAAGTTGCTTTGCGGAATTCATAATGTGAACACAACGGTTGCGTTTTCTCAAGTTAGAATCGAACATTCGATTGCTGATTTTGTTATGATAAATGGTGAGGGGCGCGTATATGAGATAAAGTCGGATCTTGATAATTTTAGTAGACTTCATAATCAATTACAGGATTATTTCTGTGCATTTAATAAAGTATCGGTTCTTGCATCTATACATGAGCAAGAAAAAGTGCGAGATGTCTTATCTTCTTTTGGCGAGATGGGGGAAGCAGTAGGAATTTACGTATTGTCGGAGCAAGGAACAATATTTAGTAAGGAACGAAGCAAAGAACCAGTAGAATATAATGCAAATCTTAGACACTCTAGCATATTCAAACTTTTAAGAAAAAAAGAATATGAAAGTGTATTGAAAGAGTATTTTGGGTTCGTTCCAGAAACGGATCCCGTATTTCATTTCCGCGTATGCTTAGAAAAATTTGAAGAAATTCCAATCTTAGAGGCACAACATCTGGCATTGCAGGAAATGAAAAAACGTAGCAAAATTACAGTCGAACAATTTGGAAAGATACGGCCAGAACTGAAAGCTGTAGTATATTTTTCGAATTTAGAGAAACAAACGCCGATGCTTAATCAATTACTGGATACACCATACAGGAGGTAGTAATACCATGTATTTTCCCTACTTTCGCGGAAGGCAATATGAACTCCTAGCACTAAAGGAACTTGCATCTCAAAAATTGATTTCTAAATCGGTTATTCCCGTTATAGAACCGATAAAGCAGATTCCTGCGCTGAAGAATGCTTTGAAAGCCTTTAATGATGCGGGACTGCCAATTGGAATTATTGTTAATCCGAATGTGGGCGGTCTTATTGGAAAATCGGACGAAATTTGTTCTGTTTTGACAACATATCAAAGCACGGCATTTCCAGGAATTCTCATTAATAGTGATGCCCAATTGGCGCTTGAAAGACTTAGTGAGATAAATTTTAATAAGGAATCTCTGCTGACTGTAATGGATGATCAAGATAAGCAGCAGTTGTATGAAGCGATGGGGTTGAAAGATGCTCGATATACGCTTTGTCCATTTGACAGATATGTAATGCAAATGTCAATAAAAAACAGAGTCCTTTTTGAAGATAGATTCCGGAAAAGAAGCCGAAATGCAGATTACCCGAAAGATGAATTCTTTTCTAGAGATCATTTGGATTTTAGCGAAATTGCATTTGCTGGTAGCAATTTTGTTGGATTTGGAGATTACTCTATTATTGGAAAAGAGTATAACGAATCTGGCTTTGCACCATATGCGGTAGCGATTCATATAGTCTATTTTGAAAATGATAATTCGCTAAGAATTCGTCATTTTGTCTCAGATTCTAATGATGACATAACGGATGTCGCAGGGAAATTTTATGAAGCAGTATCGAAGCTTTATGAATGGTATATAACTGAAAATCAAGAGCGCCAGCTGACAATGGGCCTAAACACATTATTAGAGCACTATAAGAATAAAACGTATCCAGGGTTACCTACCCTAAAAAAGCTTTCTGTTATGCATCATCTTGAACTTGTTGGACGATATTTGGATGGAGACTTAAAATAATGAATTGTTGTGCCAACTGTTTTTCAGATGAGCAAATAAAAAAGATAATTGTAGATAATGGTCACATTGGAGACTGTGATTTCTGTGGCGAAAAGCAGGTTCCGGTTTGTAGTGTTGATGAAGCAACGGATATATCAGATTTGATATCAGATGTTTTGAGCGTCTACGAAGAAAATGAACGGGGAAGACCTCTTTTTAGTGCAATAATCGAAGATTGGAATATTTTTAGAAAGGATCTTCCGTCTTCAGCTAAACTAATAGAGGCTTTTTGCTCCACTATATACGATGACAGTAGCGCAAATTACAATGTTTCTGTAGAAATTCCCAGAGCACAACTTGAAGAATATGGAATTTTTTCAGGGCATACATGGGGCGAGTTCTCTAATGCTATAAAGAGAAAAAATCGATTCCACAACAATTATTTTAAGGCTGACCGATTTTCACCTTTTTTGGGATACTCTATAAGAAAATATCCGAAGGGAACGAAATTGTACCGTGCGAGAATTTGCAATGATATAAAAGGGTTCGAAAAGAGTGAAATGGGTGCGCCTCCGGCACATTTGAGAAAGGCGGGACGTGTAAATCCTGAGGGAATAGGCGTTCTGTATTTGACATCTGATGAACAAACGGCATTGAGCGAGGTAAGAGCGGGAACATTCGATTATGTGACGATTGGAACATTTCAACTGAAAAAAGAAATTCGAGTTGTAAACATTTCAGAATTAAATAAAATTAGCCCTGTGTTATATTCGAGCAACATTGAATCGCTTTCTGCGAATACAAAAATTTTTAGGGATATAGCAAATGAAATAGCAAAACCGCTTAGAAGAAATGATAGTGCACTTGCATATCTGCCAACACAGTTTATTACAGAATTTATTAAAAGCAATGGCTATGCGGGAGTCGCTTATACGAGCACTATGAGAACAGAAGGCATAAATGTTGCTGTTTTTGATGAATCAATATTTGAATGTGTTGCGGTTCATACGGTAGAGATTAATAATATCAGCTATTCTTATGAAAAAATTACATATGGACAGCAGAAATAACTTATCTAAAAAACGGAGCACATCTGTAATGGGTGTGCTCCGTTTTCTCTATATGGACTACTGAAAGGAAATTGAATTTTACGAGCCGTTTTTCTTGAAGAGTTCTCGTTCGTAATCTTGCTGGATATAGGGGAGAATAAACTTCGCAAATTGATTTATGTAGGAAGAGTCAATCTGCGGGTCTTTGATGGTTGGGATAATCTGGGTATCAGTGGATGTATTATCTGAAGGCTTCTGCGACAAAAATAGACTCCTTTGATGAAGTATGTAAATTGCTTGGTTGATAGGTATATTGTAGCAGAAAGGCTGTGCAGGATGTAAGGCTTTGCCTGTGCGGATTCAGTGCGGTATTTACTCAATAGGGATATAGCCCCATAGAACAGAGCTTAAAAGCTCAATAGCCTCCTCGCGGCGGGCATAGTAGGTGCGCAATGAAATAGGCGGTGCTTTGGATTCAAGAGCGCGCAGAATTTCGCTGCTGTTTTCATATTTGTGCGGTGAGAGGTAGGCGTAATAGAGAATCCAATAATACAACTCACCCTTTTTGTGCTTTTCCCGAATCAGATCAACGGCGGAATCAATAATGTGCAGCATCTTCGCGCTATGTTCCAAAGACTGGGAGCAATCCATAAGGCTGGCATCGGTCTTGTTAAGTGCAAGACTGTTAAGAACATCCCTGCCGGGACAGCCGTATTCTGCGCGAAATTCCTCTTGCAGATTGCGGCTGGAGACCTCTACGATCCACGCAATGTCACGGTACTTTTTCAAAAGCATTAGGGTATCGTGGTAATGTGGCAACATATCGGAAACTTGGCTACTGATTGGCATAGAAAACACTCCTTGACTTGTGATTTTTAAGAAGTGGCTGATTCGCCCCTTCATCCAGATAGCCACGGAGAACAGGGAAAACCTCTGATTTTTATAAATCTTTTTTATATTTTTTCCGCAGACGGCTGATTCGATTATGTACCATAGACTCCGGCATACCGATTCTCTGTTCGATTTCCTTTGCGGTATAGCCAAGGCTTTTGAGAAAGAGCATTTGCAGAGTCTGTGAATCAACTTCCCGAAGAAGCCGATACAAGCGTTCATCTTCGATATTGTCGAGAAAATCCTCTACGCTGCGCGGTGTGGTAGAGGAATCCTCAGACACGATTTCCGGGATTGTGCCTATATTGATGTGCCGTTGCCGATAGTTCCTGTCAGCCTTGAACATCTCCCAATCATAGGTGTGTAGGAACTGAATAGTATCCTCGTCAACACCCAATTCTCGCAGTTGGGTTTCCTCTTTGTTTTTCCATTCGAGCCATTCCTTTTCGGCTCTGGCCTTGTTGTAAGCCATGCTTTACCTCCATCAGATTGAGTTTTTCAAACTGATGGAGGCTGGAGGACCACGGCAACAAAAAGTGCCTATCCACAAAGCGTGGATAGGCAAATAAGAAGAATAAGGAACACGAACATGAACAGAAAGTTCATGTTTTAAGGTAGCAGAATCCCCACAGATGACCAGACTTTTTTTGATGAGTCAGAGGGTCGAAAACTATAAAACGGCAAGCACATAGCGGTGTCCTCTCAGCGCCACCGTATGTACGATAAAACTATTTAGCAGACAAAAAGAACCGGCGGCTTTGATTACTCAAAAGCCACCGGTTCAAAATAGGCGTGTTAAAATTCTTCTGCTGTACGACGGCTTTTTTCTTTTGCCGTCGTGCGGCAGGTGTTTTACTTTTTATTCTTTTGTATTACATGGGCGATTATGGAAACTAAAATAACTGCGGCTGCCACGCCAATTAAAGGGAGCCATGTGTCTGTGATGCTTTGCAATACGGCATTCCGGTTTACATTTTCTGGCAACATAGTTTAGGCCTCCAAATCTCGCTGTTCTGTGACAATACGTTTACAGGAAAGATACGTTGCAAGGAAATAACTTCCGTAGACAAGCAGAAAAAGAACGATTGTCAGTCCGATATTGGTTGCGATATGGATGTTCATAAATTCTTCCACCACAGCCATTGCTTTGCCAATCAGGAAAGCAGAATACACGCCAGCGATGACTAGCGGAATGGCAAAGAACACGACTGTCTGCACAAAAAGCGTATGATTGATTTGTCTGTGTCCTGCACCCAGCTTTTGCAGCAAGCCATAACGATACACATTGTCGGTCGTTTCGGTAAGCTGTTTTAACGCCAGAAGTGCGGCGCAAATCAGCAAAAAGACCAACCCGATATAGCAGCAAAGGAAGCTCACCAAGGCATCAAGACCGTAGAACGTCTCATACATCATGTTCTTTTCGGCATACCGATAGCCGTGTGTACTATCCAATCCAATCGGAATCATCTTTTGCAGAACTTCATTGGAATCTGCATCTGGTTTATATTGCACCAAAAGCACATTTACGTCTTTTTCAAGAGAAGCGGTGACAAAATCGGGAACAATCAAGGTGCCGCGGTCATTATTGCCAACCGAAGTCATAACGTATGTTTCCTGCAAAACGTTATCTTCTGCACGCTGTAAAGTCGCCCCGCCAACCGTGATTTCCGGGTGGCTCTGCAATGCAGCAGCAACATACCGATATGTTCCATTGTAGTTGCAGTTCAACAGGTATTGGCCATCGTTCAGCGTGATGGGTGCTTTGTTCTGCATGGCTAAGGCACGATTCAAGTCCGAAATGGAGATTACGGAAACCTTGCTGTCAGGAACTTTTTCATCAATCGGCCAAAATTTGACTTTCTGTCCTTCAAATAGTTCAGAGTAGGTCATATCGGCCTCGTAAACACTGATTTGCTCTGTAGCTTTGGCGTAGTTGCTTATGGTAATATCGTGTGCAGCGAGATAGGCAGCAATATCGCTGTCCCCGTCAACCGAAACATTGGAAAGCACGTTCAAATCATAAGGCGTTGCAGATTGGGACATTTTGTTCATAGCAAGCGCTGTGCTTGCGCCAATCGACACGGCGCAGATCGTGATGGTCAGCAATCCGCATACAACCGTTACCACAAGATAATTGGTTCGGATTTTGCTGCCAATCTGACGGACAAGGAACGTATTCAGACCTTTCATGTAAAAGCATTTCCTTGCACTTGCTGCTTGCATGAAAACGGCTGACAGCGAGTAGAACAGCAGAAAAGTTCCCGCGACCAATGCCGCCGCTGCCAACTGGAACAGATTATTTTCATGCGATGGCAGAATCCCGTTTTTGTTGAACAGCGCGGCAGAAATTCCGATGCAAAGCAGCGAGAGCAGGAACAGACAAATCGGCAAGATACGGTTTTCAGTCTGCATACTTTCGTTTTTTCTGCTGTCCGTTAATAGGTCAATCAATTTAACATTGGTGACAGACCGAATATTGAAAAGCATAACGATAAAAAAGATGATTGCGAAGCACAACACGGTCTGGCGAAGCGCACCGGCTGAAAACACGATCCGAAACTTTTCAAGATTGATTGCAAAAAGCCGCAATGCAATTAAAGAAAAACCTTGCGAAAAGAAAAAGCCCAAAAGCAATCCTGTGCCCAGCGCAATGATGCCAACACAAAGCGTTTCGCCTGCAAACAACCGGGAAATACGCCCTTTTTTCATGCCGAGCATCATATACACGCCCAATTCCTTTTTGCGGCGTTTCAATAAAAACTGATTGGCATAAAGAATCAGGAAAGCCAGAACAACCGCAATCATAGTGGAAAGCGTAGAAAGCATAATGCCGAGCTGACGATATAAGAGCGTGCCAGTCATGCCCATATTGGAAAAAGCCGGCTGGTCAGAAATGGAATTGAACGCATAGAACAAACTGACCGAAAGGGTCAGCGTAAGAAAGTAAATCAGATAGTCACGAATGTTCTTGCACACATTTCGGAAAATCAGCTTACATGTGTTCACTCTGTTCACCTCCCAAGACGGAAACTACTTCCAGAATTTTTGTGAAAAATTCTTTGCGCGTATCCGTCCCACGATGCAGTTCGTTGAACACCTGCCCATCTTTGATAAACAAAATGCGATTGCAATAGCTGGCAGAAAAAGCGTCATGCGTTACCATGAGAATCGTTGCTGAAAGCCGTTCATTCAATTCGGTCAACATTGTCAACAGCATTCGGGAAGAATTGGAATCCAGTGCGCCGGTCGGCTCATCTGCCAGTACGATGGCGGGATTTGTCACCATTGCTCTTGCGGCCGCTACTCTCTGCTGCTGACCGCCAGACATCTGATAGGGATATTTACCCAATACATCCTGAATGTTCAGCGCTTGGGCAATCTGTGGAATACGCTGCTCTATTTCACTGGGTTTGGCACCTGCGATGGAAAGGGCCAGAGAGATATTTTCATAGGCGGTCAAGGTGTCCAGAAGATTGAAATTCTGGAAAATAAACCCCAGCTTTTTTCCACGGAAATCTGCAAGCTGTGCTCTATGCAGCATCGTGATATCCTTTTCCTCTACATAGATATGACCGCTGGTGACGGTATCAATCGTGGAAATGCAGTTCAGCAAGGTGGTTTTGCCAGAGCCGGAAGCACCCATGATGCCGAGGAATTCTCCTTTGCGAACAGAAAAAGAAATGTGGTCGAGGGCTTTTGTCAGGTTGCCTTTGTTGCCGTAAAATTTTTGGATGTCATCCACCCGTAAGATCGTATCGCCCATAGGTCAGGCTCCTTTCTCAAAAGCGCTTTGCTTTTGTGCTTTTACTCTACCACAAGGAATTTTTCGATGCCATTAAGTTGGATTACATTTGTATTACCAAAATGTAAGGTTGAAAAAAGCGAGGCTTTACAGCCCCGCCGCCTGCAAATAGCTTTCCGTAGGAAAAACCATCGTCACAGTCGTTCCCTGTCCCGGAACGCTGGAAATAGAAAGTGAGATATTCATTTTTCGACATAGCCTTTGGCTCAAGTACAAACCAATGCCGGTTGATTTGGAATAACGGCGGCCGTTTTCACCGGTAAAGCCTTTGTCGAACACGCGCGGCAAGTCAGCAGCAGAAATACCAATGCCATTATCGGAAATGAAAAGAGATACCGTGTTTTTCTCTGCTCTGGCTGAAAATTCAACTTGTAAATTATCTTTCCGATACTTGATAGCGTTGGAAAGAATCTGTCCGATCACAAAGGTGCAGCTCTTGCTGTCTGCGGACACAGGAATATCCAGTTCCTTTAGAACCGGCTTTCCACCGACCTGAATCAACGGCTTTGAGTACGTTTTTAGCGCAGCGTACACCAATGCCTGCAAGGTGGTTTTCTCCACCTTAAAGTCCTTTTCCACATCGGTACTGCGGGCGTAATATAGCACCTGCTCCACATAAGCATCAATTTTACGCAGTTCATCGTCAATTCGCAGTGTGGTGGGATTCTTTTCATTTTCAACGATCAGCCGGGCAGAGGTGATAGGCGTTTTGATTTCATGCACCCAAGAATCAAGGTATTCCCGATATTCACGGTTCTCCTGTTCTGCACAGGCAAGCTGGTCGTTCTGATATTTGTTGCAACACCGCAGAACGTCCACCAAAATCTGCCCCTCTAAAAAATGAGGAGGTACCATTAACTCACCTAAAAGAGTTTTTATGTCCATCTGCTCTGTCATTTTTTGAAGCAGATTATAAAAACTCTGCTTGCGGAAAAAATCATACAGCAGCGCTGTACTGTACGCTGCAAGTAAAATCACCTCGGCAAACAGAATAAACACAGCAGGTGTTTCAATCAGCCAGAGGAGCGCAAGCAGCACGAGTGCAGCCACCAGCATACAAATCAGGGAAAAGATACGGTCAAGCAGATACTCGGATAACTTCATACGCAATACCCTAAACCACGTTTTGTTTCCAGATAGTCCGGCAAACCGATTTCGGTCAGTGCTTTCCGTAACCGAACGATGTTGACATTCAATGTGTTTTCGTCTATAAATTGTTCACTCTGCCAGAGTTCATCAATAATAGCGTCACGGGGAATAATGTTGCCCTTATTCACCATAAGCAGGCGCAAAATCCCAAGTTCATTTTTGGTAAGTGATTTTTTGTTCCCTTGGTAGCTGATTTCCGCCTTGAGCAAATTTAAGGTCAAGCCTTTGTGCGTGAGAACGATGTTGTCCTGTACTTCATAGGTCCGAGCCAGAAGTTTTTGGATTCGCGCCAAAAGGATCTGTGCATTGTATGGCTTTGCAATATAATCATCTGCACCGATGTTCAAGCTCATCAACTCGTCAAAATCGCTGTTTCTGCTGGTAAGTACAATGATAGGAAGATTGGATTTCTGTCGGATTTCTCTGCATACTTGGAAACCATCCTGATAGGGCAGATTGATGTCTAAGAGAATCAAGTTAGCCCCTGATGAAAGAGCAGCTTGCACAATGTGGTGAAAATCATCGCTGCTGTCGCATTGGTAGCCGTACTTTTGAAGAAGCTGAACAAGTTCCTCGCGGATTGCTGGTTCATCCTCTATAATGAAGATTTTCATGCTCACACCTCCATATTCTATTATATTTCGATTTTCCAGAGAATACAATGCGTAAAGCATGAACAATAAAGTTTAATTAAAAAGCGTTTTGCACCATTTAACCTGTGACACATGAACTATAAAATGTAAACAGGTGATGCAAAATGGCAAGAATTGAAGACTGCCCGGGATTTGAAACCTTTGGCGCAGATATAAAAGAGGCACGAAAGGCGAAGCGTCTTACTCGAAAAGATTTAGCTGAAAAAGTAAATGTTGACACACGGTATCTTGCCAATATCGAAAATAAGGGTACGATTCCAAGTCTGCCGGTCATTATTCAGCTAGTAAAAATCTGCGGTCTGCCGATGGAGCGCTATTTTAATCCTACTGTTATGCGGCAGGAAAGTAAGCTGCGCGAAAGAGTAGGGCAGAAGCTAAGGCTTTGCCCGGAACAATATCTGTCAATTATTGAGGGAGCGATTGATGGGGCAATCCAATTAGGTGAAACGGAGGAGGCCTAAGGGCTCTCTACATTACGATGTTTGACTATGCCTTTGTGTGGTGACGCGAGGATATGTCAGCATCGGCGTATTGGTAAATTGTCGCACATTCAGCATAGTTTTGCTACTCATCGTAATCGGCGCATTGAAAAGCATAGCTAGTAAGTATTTCTTTGGGTTTCGTATACAGGTGCTATGTGTTTGCAGCGATTCGAGTACATAGCGGATATGCTCGCTTGTCAGCTGCATCAGGCGGCTGCGCACAAGGTCTGCGGGAAAAATATTGATCCCAAACCGCTGTGTCGAGTTCTGATTTTGAACCGCCTCCACGATAAGTTCGCTGATTTCTTTAAGTACTGGGGCGGCTTCGGGCATATTGCGGCAGAGTAAATCAAGCTCTAGGTTCCCCTGCACCTGCTCCCGCACAGCGTCGGTATCGGATAAGATTAGATCCGTATTTTGTTTCTCTTTATTTGGTATTTCTTTATTTAATTGTGTGGGATTCTCCTGCGCAGTAGAATCGGACACAGGTGTTTCCAGTACAGGCGACACAGAAAAATCATCACAGTTTTCAACATCGGAATCCTCGATGTGTGGATACTCGTAGACAAAATAATCGCAGCCGCGAAGCTGCCCACGCTCGTCACGGATGCGGGAACGGACGACATATCCGGCGGCCTCCAGTTCGTGAACGGCAGTGCGAACGGCATCAATGCTTTCTTTGTTGATGGCGGCAAGGCCGCGCAGCGTATAATCCCAGTCATTAGGAAGTGACAGCATTTGCGAGAGCAGCCCTTTGGCTTTCAAGGAGATAGTCTTATCCCGCAGATGATGGTTGCTCATAACGGTAAAGTTTTTGGTACGTTCTACACGAAAAACAGGCATTTATAATCCTCATATAAGATGGCGGGCAGCCGACGAGACTGCCCGCCGTTTTGTGTGTTATGTGTTAAATGAACGGTAGGAAACGAGCCTTGAAGTTTTGGAAGTCGATAATCTGCAATTCGATGTTATCCCCGCAGAGTGGCCGCAGCGCGTCTGCCTGAAAATCGAAGCAAACCAAGATGCCGGTGCTATTCAGCAAGTCCAAGGCAGAGACGAATCGGTAGAGTCGGGGAATGTCGGGTAGATAGCAGAACAAAATCGGCGCGCCTGAATCATCGACAGCATCACATTCGAGGCGGCTGTTCGGCAGGGACGGCTGAAATTCTTGCAGAAGTGCAGCGTTCACCTGCATGGTGATTTCTGGGCGGCAGAGTAGCTGCAAGAGCGTTTCTCCATAGGAATTATTCGTCAAAAAGTAAAAATGTTCGTAGCCGTCATTAAGCAAGAAGTGGTCGAGGCTGCGAGTCCGGGAACGCGCTAACAAGGTGTGAAGAATATCCATGTTATCCGACAGCAAAAGTCCGCTTGCTTTTAGATTGAAAGAAATCTTTGTGCGGCATACTTGCTCCAGCATGACTTTGGAACGCATCTCGACTTGTGGCTCAAAGACCGGCAGAAATTCCATGCTGTTATACACGGCGAAAACGCGGTTGGACGTGAACAACGCGCCTGCCATTCGTGAGCCACGAATTTTCAGCATTTCGAGTTCGGCTTCTTTCATTTCGCGGGAATCATAAAAGTAAGGTTGTTCAATATGGAACGGGCCACTTGCGGCTGGGGAGAAAATCGGCGGCTTTTCATCACGATAAATCATTGTGCCTGCATTCAGCATCGTTACATAGGTCTGTGCGATACGGTGCAGCCGAATACGGCGCGGAACTTCCGACTTGATGGCATTCGTGTCGCTGCATCCGGATAAGTAGAATGCAAAGCGCTCAGGCTCTTGCTGCAATAACAGCCGTTTTGTGCGAACACCGAGCCGATAGCCGCGAAGATGGTGACTGGAAAAGATGCGCAGGAGCTTGTCATGCGTCAAGGACGTGACGACTTTTTTGCGGTAACTTTCACTCGCGGTAAGGCGGGAAGAACCGGCGCAAGGAACCTCGCCGCATATGGCCGTGAGCGACAACAGCTCATAATTGAGGCTGTTATGGGACGGTAAAGTTGGAGACTGTGAAGAAATAGGAATCACCTCGTTTTCCTACCGTAAGCACATTATCCTCGGTGCAGCGTTTCCACTTGGAATGCCTAAAAGACGATTGTGACGCGGAAAAGCTGCCAAAATGTGCAAGTAGAGATTTTTTGAAGAACTTTTTGACGAAATGGAGGTCAGTTTTTACGGATTTTTCTTGTCCAGCCATGCAGAAAATTTCTCTTTTTGCATGACGGAAATGATAGTGCAGGACGAATCCGCAAATCGTGTTGTCTGGAACTGGTCGCACAAAGCGCCGGTGTCATCGGTCATACAGTACAGCGCGATGATGTCCAGAACTTCTTTCATTTCTAGGTTGTCATAATCCCGCACGGCTTTGATGGGTAGGCATCTGTCATAGATGTGTTCGATGCAGATGGTACATTCGCAGAAGTGGGGAAGATTTTGTTGTTCGGCATACTGCTTTAATGCTGCATGAATTGCGGGCTGCAAAAATTTGAAGCCTTCGGTGCGGGTCTTTTTGAGCAGTAATGCGGGCAGTCTAACGGACAGAATGTCGTCATCTACATTGAGCCGGATACCCTGCATCTCAGCGGCTTGCAGATAGTAGTCCTGCGGCATGCCGCCGCAAACGGTAAACAGAAAATTGCGAAGCTGGGCGGTACTGCGCTCACTCAAAAGAGCAGCACTTTTGGCTGTCTTAATAAATTGCTCCGGCGCGGGGGCGGGCAGCAGATGTTCCAGCTCGTACAGCTTCTTGTTTATGTCGATCAGGCTGCGCTGTTCCAAACGGATGCGTGTTAAAAGAGTGCCGGTATTCAATAGGAACCTCCGATTATACGTATAAATGACGTACACATTACGCAGTGAGTTACTTCTCCAAAAGCGGAGAGACGAATAATACGCATAAGGCGCGTATTAGGGCGATACAATGCGCATAGCGTAAACGCCCTGTCAGGGTGGACGTATTACGAGCATCTGCGGACACCTCCCACTGTCAAAATTTTGCACAAACAAAAAGAGCCGCGCCTGAAAAAATCAGGCACGACTCTGGATAAGTTCAACCTCTACGGTAGAACCCTATTTTGTGCATACTAATTCTAACATATGAGATTTACGGGGTCGATACAAAAGCTGTGCGGATGTTGTGCGAATATTGTGTGGCAAGAAAAATAGGATGACGTAACAAATATATCTGTTGAAATTAAATAGTACCATACAACACACAGGAGGAAACTTTATGGAAGGGAGTGTGTAGGGTCTACAAAACTATAATTAATACGATCCGCAGAACTAATGATGATTTCTTCTGCAACTGCCCGCATTAGAGGAATTTCTTTTCCAAGATGCTTGTCATGCTTAAAAGGCTCATATCTTAGCCGCTCGCCATACTTACTATGAACAACGGCGTTACGTGTTGCATAGATGCGATCACGGATAGAAGAATAGACTCTTTCGGACTCATCTTCAAAATCAATCAATTTTCCGTCATCTGTAAAAGGTACAGAAGTGGTTCGGTAATAGTCGATGGCTGAACTGTCTATACGAACAATTGAAGCTTTAAGTGTAGACAAATCAGGTATGTACCGTTTCAGGCACAAAAGTAAACCATTTCGTTCATTCCAAACGCCGTCATCACGCTGATCTCGCATTTTCTTTTTAATTACATTATAGAAATTATGGATGTCCTCGTATCTGTATGGTGAGAATGAAGGCCGTGTAATAAAACTAGCAATCACATGGAAAGCTTCATCTTCAGAAATCGACTGAAAAAAGAACTCTGCAACATGGTAAAATGCTAAATATTGCATAAAAGGAAGATTAGTGGCAAGAGCCTGTTGGTAGTATTTTGTCAAGTCTTGTTTATATTGTTTGTATGGAAATAATTGTCCATTGCGCCGAGTGCGGATTCGGCGAAATTTGCGCATATCTGTGAAGTCAGAAACAGCAAGTGGAACGTTAAAGTTGTAAGCAATATTAAAAAGGTAAGCATCAAATATACGCTTGAATTCTGTAATAGAATGATTTTGAGGAGAAGTCACCTTAACAGTACATATACGGAAAGTATCACAAAAATCCTCGAAATTTGTAATAATTTCTTTTGGAAACAATCGCATAGAGCTCACCTCATACTTATCTGGGGTGTTATGAAACGAGCAAAGCAAGGCAAAAATGTATTCCTGACTGGCTTTCGATGTAATGAAATGATAATTATGTTCAGTGACTTCAAAAGAATCCCGATCAAGTCTCATAAAAGCGGTAGGCCTGTTACGATCTTGTGATTGTACAGCTATTTCGATATAGTCGTTTTTTATGAGCATTTTATCTGTGCAAATATAATTGTCTGCAAGGAGTTCTATGATTGGCTGAATTTGTTCTAATGAAATTTGGGCAAAAAGTTCTTCATAGTCATTACTGGTTTCATAATCATAGCAAATTCTATTAACAATAAGAGAATCACCACAAATTGAAGCTTTTAGAGATTTCGTTACATTAGCAATCCCATGTATGAAATTTTCAATAGTGAACATATAGTTGCCTCCATAAGAATAGTGATGTGTTATAAACCTATAATACACAATAGTTTTCACTTTTTCAACATTTTGCCGCCGTGATTTTTGCATTTATTTAGTACTTGTGATAAAAAAATGAAGATGTTTGCTTTATCAACTGGTGAAAGTATGATGATTATATCGTTATTATATTGATCTTATTCAAATATTGAATAAGACGAACAACAAAAAATTTACTTTTTGTTGTTGGAATTTCCATATTCAAAGCGTATAAAGTAATAAAATGGCATGAGAGGAGGCGCAAAAATGCCAAGCAGTAATGTTGTAATATACGCCCGATACAGCAGCGACAACCAGCGCGAAGAATCCATCGAGGGCCAGCTGCGCGAGTGCAGGGCGTATGCCAAACGCAATGACATGAAAATCATCGGCAGTTACATAGACCGTGCGTTGTCAGCCAAGACAGACGCGCGACCGCAGTTCCAGAAGATGATCCAGGACAGCAATGCCCACAGATTCCAATTTGTCCTTGTGTGGAAGCTGGACCGATTCTCCCGCAACCGCTTTGACTCTGCGTACTATAAACGCGCACTTTCCAAGAACAATGTCAAGGTGATTTCCGCAACAGAACCAATCTCTAACACGCCGGAGGGCATCATGCTGGAAAGTATGTTGGAGGGCATGGCAGAGTATTATTCGGCTGAACTAGCGGAGAAAGTGACGCGTGGGCATACGGACAATGCACTAAAGTGCAAGTTTAATGGCGGCTCTGTACCGCTTGGCTACCGCATCAACGAGGAACGCCACTACGAACCTGACCCAGTGATGAGCCCTATTGTTCGGGAAGTGTTCGAGCGCTACGCCGGGGGAGAATCCATCAAGGAACTTTGCGCGGACATGAATGCTCGTGGCATACGGACCGGCTATGGCAGAAAGTTTGTAAAGAGTAGTTTTCAAAATATGCTGCGGAACCGCCGCTATCTGGGCGAGTATCGCTACAGGGATATAGTCACGGAAAACGCTTTTCCGGCACTTATCGACCAAGAGACATTTGACAAGGTACAGGCTCGAATGAAAGCAAACAAAAAAGCGCCTGCCAGATCGAAGAGCGACGAAGACTTCATCCTGACAGGCAAGTTGGTATGCGGCAACTGTGGTGCGTTGATGGTAGGTGACAGCGGCACAAGCCATACCGGGGCAACCTACTACTATTATAAATGTGGGCATCGCAAGCGCAAAGAGGGCGAACGATGCCACATGAAAGCATTCCGCAAAGAATTGATTGAATCCTTTGTAGTCAAGCAGGCGCTGGGATATGTGTTGCAAGACCGTGTAATTGCGATGCTGGCAGATGCCCTTGTAGAAAACCAGAAGCGCGAAAACACGCACCTGCCCGCGTTGCAAGAGGGACTAAAAAAGGTCAATAAGAAAATTGACAATATTGCCGCCGCGATAGAAGAGGGCATCATCACCCAGACAACAAAAGAGCGTCTGACAGCGCTGGAAGCCCAGCGCGATGAACTGCAAATCAGCATCTTTGAGGAAGAAACCTCTCATCCGAAGCTGACGAAAGAGTACGTTGTGCAGTGGTTGGAATCGTTCAAGAGGCACGACTTGCGTGACCACAAGGTACAGCGGCAAGTAATTGAATGCTTCGTAAACACAGTATATGTCTTTGAGGATAAAATAATTGTAAATCTAAACCTCCGCGATGGGGACAAGCCCATCGCGCTTTCTAAAGAGAATGGTTCGGATATTGAAACCTGCGGGTCACCAAAAAATGCTCCCCAGCTTAGGCTGGGGAGTTTTTTTGGTGCTTCCGTGCGAGGAATCGAACAGGACGGCCGCCCGCAGGCGGCAAAAAACAATCCTGCGGTTTGTTTTTTAGTCCGCGGGAGATGGACGCACGGGTCACCAGGAAGCTCAACTTCGCAAGAGGTTGAGCTTTTTTCTTTTTATTATACATGTTAAGGAGTAGAGGAGTGAGGAGTGCAGGAATCGAAAAGCCCGGGCCCCGCGTCCGCGTACCGCGGGGCAAAAACAGGCCTGCGGGCTGTTTTTAGGGCGCGGGAGATTCCACGCACGGCGCGAACGTAGAGGGAGTAGAGTAAAGCAACGCGGGGGTTAGTAGGGCGTAAAGGCGAAGGTGCGCGGGCGGATATGGAATCCGCCCCTACGGTGTGAAAGGGAAGGGGGCGATAGAGATACAGTGGAGGGCCGGGCATGCCCGGCCCCTACCGGGATGCGAAAAGTTTAAGTGCTGGTAGAGGCGAAGCTGCCGGGAGGGATGAACCCGTACCCTACGAGCCTAGAAATCGGTCATTCATCCCGCTTCAATGACGTTTTATCCATGATTGCCCCGCTGACGTCAGACAGCGTGCTAGAATAAAGCCACAGTAAAAAACACAGAAGCGGAGGAAATAACGATGAAACAATGTCCTAAATGCGGTAAGATGCTCAATGATTCTATGGCGTTCTGCACACAGTGCGGCACGCCCTTGGCGAATGCGGCTGCCCAACCTGCACCCCAGCCGCCCCAGCAGCCGGCCTGGCCTGCATCGCAGCCTGCCCAATCCGCGCCCCGGCTCGCCCAGCAGCACTACTACGCACCTGCCAACCCGGTGCTGAACACCGTAAAGCAGATGGCAACCTCGCCGCTGTTTTTGGCGGCGACGGCTGCCCAGAGCGGCATGGTGCTGTTCAACATCATCGCGTCCATGGCGGGCACAAGCGGCCTGCTGGGGACGGTGGGCACCTATCTTTCGATGATCCTGAGCCTGGGCGGGTACAGCTCGCGGGAGGCATCCGGCCTGCTGGACGGCATCGGCTCGCTGTTCACCGGGGCGTCCCTAGGCGCGACCTTGGTGGGGCAGTGCCCGGCTATCCTGATCGCCGTGGGCCTCTGGCTCATCTACCTTGCGGAGGCTGGCAAGATCAGCACAGCGACGAAAAACACCGGCTTTACCCTCGTCAAGATCAGCACCATCATCAGTCTGGCCGTGAGCATTCTGGGCCTGGTCGTGGCGGAAATTTTGGCTATCATGATCACCGCAACCGCGGCAAAATACGATGACTCCGCGATTGGCGGCGGCATCATCATTATGCTGCTTCTGCTGGTCGTCATGGGCCTGGGCATCCTGATGAACAGCAAGACCCTGAGCACTCTTGGCGTGATGGCGAAAACCGCTCAGACCGCGCAGCCCTCGGACAAAATCTCAACCTACGTGGCGGTCATCAGCTTCCTCAACGGCATCGGCGCCGTGATCGGCATGCTGGGCTTCGGCAGCGTTCCCTCGGTGCTGAGCAGCCTGTGCAATGCGGTGGTCTGCATCTGCTTTGCCGTGTTCCTCTTCCAGTATCGCGACAAGATGCGTGCGCTGATGGCAGGCCGCACCGCGCAGACTGTCTAAAAGCACAGCCGGCGCCCCTACATAAACTACCTTGCGCAGGAACCTTTCCCCAAAGGCCCCTGCGCTTTTTTGCTGCGCGGCGGCGAGCAATCTGCTGAAAATTACTGTACAATTTTGGAAGATATGCCCAAAGCAATTTGGTTGCAATGCGGCGGGATTTTCGGTATACTGGTATACACAATATACAAAATAACCTGAAGTTCCGTCGAAATTTCAGGTGGAAAGCCGGACTGCCGTTGAAAAAAATTAGAATACAACGTGTGAGTGTCTTTGATATCGCGGTCACGCTGCATGACAGCGACCTTGCCATGTCGGACGCCGAGCAGATGCGCAAAGCCCAGCAGCTGGTCTGCAACAGCCAGTATCAGAATATGCGCAACGACGTCACCAACAAAGTGACGGAGGGCATTGAGAGCCTGACAGAACTGATCCGCAGCAACCAGGGGCGCGCGGCGACCATCTTTACCGACCGCGAGAACCCCGGCCAGAGCATCTTCAAGGATGCCGATCAGGCGTTGTACCAGGTCAAACAGAATGGCAGGCACGGCTGTGGATTCTATTAAAAAGTGGCTGCCCCGGCTGGCGGATGCGCTGTTCCCACGGCGGTGTCCCTTTTGTGGGGCGCTGCTGGGCGCGGATGCCTTGCAGGGGACCGTCTGCCCGGCCTGCGTGCCCGAAGAAATGCGGCTGCAGCACATCCCACCGCGCCTGCCGGAAGGGGAGCACAGCTTTTATGCCCTGAGCCAGGCTGCCGCAGCCTACTATTATGCCGACACGGTGCGCAGTGCGATTTTGCGCTGCAAGCGCGGCGGCA
>OIFE01000832.1_pt1 | contig 19395 bp, 10 predicted proteins | sample 1581921 | NCBI WGS metagenome assembly OIFE01 (sample SAMN04414075, study PRJEB24778) | human gut metagenome | material: faecal | host: Homo sapiens | reverse complement strand
TTGCTTGAAATGAGTGCACCTATTCGCTGTAAAGAGGTTAGTAACCGCAACAGCAATAATGAGAAGTTTGAAAAGCAGCGTATAGAGGTGAGTAGGACTATGCAATAAAGGTAGTTTCAGTCTGTGTAAAACGCCGTTTCCGTATGTTCTGATAAGGGATAATTCTCATTACTATGAGAAAAAATTCTCACTACGATGAGTATTTTTTCTCATAGCAGTGAGAATCGTTGAGAATTTTTAGTAGCATGAAGACAAGATGCTATTTCTTATTAATATCTTCCGCAGCATAGACTCTAACATAATCAACATACATATCTGAACCATTTCCATATCTTTCCAAATCTATCGGCCACCCACTAATACCTCCAATAGCATAATTGATCATAAACAAATGAGGAAAGTCACGCGAAATTTCATTAGTAGGATGACGAAAAACTTCGATATCATCCAAATAATAAACTGTATCTTTTAATCCTATATAAAGTCCATAAGTATGGAAAGTGGTAGACCAAGAAGATTTTCCTCCCAATGATAACATATCAATGCTCTTGGCCGGATGTGGTTTGGCTTTACCATTTTCATCCCTCTGCCCCCAAAAGTGACTGGTACAAGAATATCCCCAATAATTAGGATTTCCTTTACCACGTCCTCCATACGCTTCTACAATATCCAACTCATCTCCTGGAGCATGCCTTATTTGATTTATTGTCCAAAAAGCCGGCCAGGTCCCCGGAGCCGACTGTGCAATAAAACAACATTCCAGGTAGCACGGAGCCTTTACCCAAAATCCTTCACCATCCATATTTACAGATGCTATTAATCCCGTACTTCCCTTGGTCCCCTTTCTCTTTCTCGCCGCAATCTTCAAATAAGTATCAACTTGAAAAAAGGGATTATCCGGACCATCCACATCGGAAAAAGGCCATCCGCTAAAATCTCCCCATAGTGGTTTATGAGCATTATAGCGGGTTCCCCGCCCATCATTTGAGATTGATAAATCTTTATCAAAGTCATCACTAAAAACAAGTTTCAATCCCTTTGCTGCCGGTGGATCTTTTTTAGGAATTCCTTGTTTCCAAGAAATCCCCCCCTTATTATAAAGCTGTAACTCAAAAATATCTTTCTTTCTGCTTGGGCATAAATTCGAATATTCATCGGACCTGCCGGAAAAAGTTCTGCATCAAAAGTAAAACGTCCCGAACCATCTTTTTTTAGCTTTAGTCCCCGAGGAGTCAGATTAGCATCATATCCCCAATTACTTTTATTTTTCTCTGTTGGTTGACTCCAACATAAAGCTTTTGCCGTTTTCATCCCTTTTGCCTTAAATTGCACCTCAACTTTCCCTTGTACTTCACTTCTACATAGCGGACTAATAATCTGAATAGCATCAACCCAATCAGTATCCTGAACATGTTGTCCGTAATTAAAATCCATATAATTAGGATCCTGTGCCCAAACCACCATATCTATAGCAAAATTCGCTAATAGAACCATTATAATACGTTGTAATATTTTCATTATATATACTTTAATGTTACTCATCTTGTTATTTACACTAGAAATATTTCGTATTTATATCTCTTAGTTTACGCCACACGGACTTAACGAATCGACATCTATTAAGTTATCAGATGAGCCTAATGTCATCTTAACATCCGGCTTGAAAACAGTCCCTGAATCTTTCAGATATTTCAGATAACAAAGGCCTAATTGCCAATCAGTAGAATATGTAGGAACACCCGTGTTTAAAATAACCACATCTCCACCTACTGATTTCAAACCAGCCAGTCCATCCAATTGCCAAAATGCGTGACAGTCCTGAATTATCAGATCACCACCTATCTTTTCTAACGGTAATGGTCTTGTCGGATCTTTAAAGTTTAGTTCCCAGAACCACTGAATGTCTCTTAATTCAAAATCACCTTCAACTTTAGTTATGCAATTAAAGGAACTCCAGCCCTGGAAACCTCCACAAGCAAAATTCGGACAATTTTCAATTATAAAATCACCATGAATAATACGATATTTATCCGGAGCCTCTTGGAAACCTGAAGGATCAACCAATTTAGGACAGTTTTTTATAATAATACCTCCTTGACAATCAATGACATTGAAAAAATGTCTCGTTGACTCAATGCTGAGGTTATCCCATGTAACTACCCCTGAAACGCTTTCGATACGATATTGCACTTGATTCATCATTTCCTGCGTAATATCTTCTCCTTTTATCGTCAAGTTAACCGCCTTACCTTTAGGACCTTCCAAGAACAATTGCATCTCCCGAGCACCATTTATCTCATAATCCTTTGGTATACCATCATCCTTTGAGGGGTTAAAGCCATCACAAGCCTCAATCATGCTTAAGTCAACTAATTCTCCATCGCTATATGTAAGAATAACGTCTGAAGTGCTTTTCACTATTTCATCTTCTATCCATGCCTTAACCATACACCATCCGGGACGCCCTGTCGAGCCATAGGTCGGAATTTCCCCATCAGTATTCCCATTTCTGCTAATTTCGATTCCATTGCCGATAGATTTTAGAGATTCAAAACCACTCAAACTAACCACTTTCGGATTGTTTTTATAAATCAATTTCCCTCCAATCTCTTGTAATGCCATCATAAATGTTTGCATATTTACAATATTGGGACAACCGCTAACCTCTAAATCTCCCCCAACTTTCTTTAATAATGGCATTCCGTCTAATTCGTCACCTCGCGTACCTTGATATGGATTATTAAGTATTCTGAAATCTCCGGCAATTTCCTTTATTTGAGCAAAACTACTTCCCTTTCCCCAAAACTTAATCGGAGTATTATCTATAATCAAATCTCCATTGATTTTTTCATAAAAGCGTAAACCATTACTAAAAATAGCATCGTATCCATTTCCAGGAGTGTTATTGCGAAATATTATATCCCCTTCCACACTAACAACATCAAAAAATCCTTCTGTATTGGTTATAACTGTCCCTTCTATAGTCAATGTACCAATAATCTTTTTCACCTTTCCCGTCAACAATCTCAACACTTCGTCCGTTATCTCACTACCTGATATTGTTAAATTACGTACAGTGGTATTGGTTGGAGCAAACTCTAAAGCATCTTTACGGGAAGCAATCGTATAACTCGAAATTCCATCTTCCAACTTACCTATATCTTCTATATCTGTGGCTGCCTTAGGATGATTATCAGCAATACGGAATATACCGTCAAACTTTCCTTTTTCATATAAATACCTCAATGGGAACAGTCCATAAGAATAATCTTCTCCCACCAAAGGCTTATCTTCTCCCAAGGCTTTATTATTAATAACACTAATAGTACCGGCACCACCCTGTACGTCCAGAAGACCCGAGATATCTGTTAACAGTACATTATTATTAATTACTAATTCTCCATTAATCTCTTTCAGTTTTGACAAGTCTGATATTTTTATGAGTTTAGAATTACCCTCAATTCTTAACTCCTCTTGCACTGATGTTAAATTCGGAAGAGACAGGTCAAGTACATTAGTATTCCTAATAATCAAAGATCCAATAGAAGCAAACTTTAATGCAGACAAATCTGTAATATCCTCTCCTGAAATAATAAGATAAGATATATTTCCCGATTCCAAGAAGTTATTTACATCCTTTTGTGTAGTTAAATTATAACCAACAGCTGAATCTCCTCCATCATCATCTTTACAACCACCAACATGAATGACAAAGAGTAAACATAATACTCCTAACATGATCAAACGTATATTTTTCATAACCACTAATTTAAAAGTTCTACAAATTGGTATTTTACATTTTATAAACTATCCCGGTTCTCTACCATTTCAAAAGATGGAGGAATGGATTCAGGCAATGAGGCCCATGATTTATTAGGATATTCTCCCATTATCAACTCAAGCTTACCTCCTTTTTCCAACTCTTCATGACTGAACCATGATTTATTCCAAACTTTTCCATTCAAAGTAGCAGATTGAATGTATTTATTCTGAGGAGCATAATTCTTACATACTATTTCGAATGTTTTACCATTATCCAATTTTATAACAGAACGTTCAAAAACCGGACTTCCTATCACATACATTGGTAACCCCGGCGTTATAGGATAGAAACCTAAAGAAGAGAAAGCGACAAAAGCTGACAACCCTCCTCCGTCTTCATCACCAGGTACTCCCATTACGTCATTACGAAACCACTGTTCCAATAAACGACGAACCCTCTTTTGGGTACGCCAGGGAGCACCGGCATAATTATATAGATAAGGAATGTGTAAACAAGGCTCATTCGCCATTGAAAATTGCCCCACATTACCTGTATGGTCTGCATTCTGGCTATAAAAATGAACCCGATTCTGTCCTAATGGGGTATAGTACATACGTTCCAATTCATCAATAAAAGACTGATTACCACCAATCATACTCACCAAATCAGCAATATTGTGTAATAAGTCCCAACGATATATCCAACCATTATTCTCATCATAAGCATCTCTAAATCCAACTCCCCAGGAATATCGATAATCAAATGGTTCTATAAAATTACCTCTACTATCTTTCGGATGAAAGAATTTAGTAGCTGGATTAAATATTTTTTTATAATTCAGACTTCTATGCAAAAAGTATTGATAGTCTTCTTTTTTATCCAACGCTTTAGCAATCTGTGATAAGCACCATTCGTCATATACTGTACCCAAAGTCACTGCAACAGGCTGCCTCCTCTCAAAAGAATTCACTTCTTCGACTGTTTCCTGTTCTCCGGGAACAAGTGATGGGAAATAACCATTTTTTAAATAAAATTCATCCAATACTCCTGCTTTTGCGTCAGACCACGGAATAAGCGTTTTTTCAGTTATAGCAGTCTTACAGGCTTCATAAGCCTTCGACAAATTAAAATTCCTCAATCCTTTATTGTAAGCATCTACAAATGTAGCAACTCCATGATTACTATTCATACTATGATTATCACCCGTAACTACAGGAAATGTTGGCATCCAATAATTATCCCGTTCTTCCGCCATCCGGATATATGAACTCAACATATCTTGCTCAACAGCCGGGTCCATAATAACTCGTAATGGATGTGCTGCTCGAAAGGTGTCCCAAAACCAATCATCTGTATAGAAAGGTACTCCATTGTCATTATGTACCTTTTTATCAAATCCACTATAATAATACCCATCTTCCGAAATGCATACCGGACGCTCACAGACCCGATATATAGAAGTATAAAATACTGTTTTCTGGTCTTCATCATGGCTCTGAACTGATATTTTATTTAATTTTTCATTCCATATATTACGTCCTATCTGTGCTACGCTGTCTACATTATACCCTTCAATTTCCCGATACAGATTCTTTCTTGCCTGTTCGCTACTAATAAATGAAATACCATAACGAATCTTCATCACACGAACCTCTTTGGGGAATTTTAAAACGACACAGCTTCCTCCACTCACCTTTTGGTCCATTCCTTGCTCAGACAGAATACCACTGGAAACTGGCGCTACTTCCGTCTCCAAATAAATATAAGCCTTGTCCTCTTTACCAATTGGCTGATCGCCCGAAATTGTATTTCCCGCCACTTTTAGGTTTCCTTCTTTTGAATTTAAAATCAAATAGGAATCAGCATGATTATTAAAATCAATTTCATATACAGCTGATTGATGTGAAGGAGCATATTTAACTCTTGCATTCAGACTATCTAATAGAACACTATAATAGTAGGGCTTCACCACTTCTTGATCATATTCGTATGCAACTACTGGTTTTAATCCCGATGCATCACCCTGATACGGACTCAAGTTAAACGCAAATCCACCTCGATGTCCAATCAAGAATAATGGCAAACCATTTAAACGATCCCCCGTATAGTCCAAGCGTTGAGCATACACTCGCAGCATACTGTTAGGAAGATGTACAGTTGGATAAGTAGGTACTAATAAATGACTTATATTACCAATATATGCATTTACATAATCGACAGGAGTCTTCTGATCTTGACACACGCAACCGATTCCTAACAATGGAAAAATGAATATTATTATCAATAACTTTACTTTCTGCATAATACTAATAAATCTTTTTTCAAATATTACTTTACAACCTTACGTGGAGTATATAGCCCCGTAAAGTCATCTTGATCAAATCCTGTTATAGTTATCGGTAAATAACCGATTGTGATAACAACTTTTCCATTTAATACTTTCAACTGTTGTACTCTTCCAAAAATGTCAATCACATTCACCTTTTTCGTATTTGGCAAATACAAAGTTTCTTCTTTACTATCTTTTTCTGTCCATAAGCACAATTGATTCTTTCCCTGATTATCATAAGCGAAACCATATGATTGACCAACATACTTACCAACAGGAATTGCATGTCTATAATTATTCACCATATTAGAGAAAGCTACAGCAGAAGGTTTCACACTAAGTGATTCATTAAATCTAAGAATTCCAAAAAAGGATTCCGGATTATTCGGACCAAAAGGCTCATCAGCCATTTCATACCAAAAAACCTTTTTAGCTCCATAATATAGATGAGATAAATAAGTCCGAACTAAATAAGCCGCTTGTTCGTATTCCGTCACAGGGATATACCGATTCGGCTCACCATTATTTTTATAAGTAGTCCATCCTACTTCTGTAACCCACATTTCTGTAGGTACTTTCATCTTTTTCAATCCTCTTTGATGCTCATCATAAAAACCAGAAGCAAATTTTTCTGTTTCAGGGTATATTTTATCATTTACATAGGGATGAATAGCAGTAATGTCAATGTATGGAGCGGCTCCCCTTTCATGAACAAAGTACTCAATCCACTCATCTTCTCCCGGCCACATCAATTTAATGGATGGATCGACAGACCGTATAGAATCACACATTTGCTTAATAAGATCAGTGAACGGTTTCCCCCAACCTTGCGGACGCCATTGCTGCCCTTGCGGATGTGGCCAGCGCTTAGACCACCCGCCAAAATTATTCGGCTCATTTTGAGACTCAAACACAGCAAAATGTCCTTTTGTCAATTCCACATACTTTTTTAAGATGGATACGTCTTTATTCCATGTCCAAACTCCTTTATCATTTTGAATACCATCAAATGAATTGATATATCCGAACAAATTAAGCCAGCAGATATGATGGCGATCTAGATAGTCCAGATCAGGATCGCTATCCAGATTTTCTTCAACAACTCTCTCCCAATTACTTTCATCACGTACCCAGGCTATTCCTAATTTCTGTTGTACAGCTGCAATATTCCATTTCTTATAATCATATCTTGCATAATGCCCACAGATACCAAATGGAGAATCCCAGTCCTTTTTTGTAAGAGTCACATTAGGTATAACACCGAATCCTTCTTCAATCGTATCAGATTTCAAGGCTGATTCAGCGATAACTTTAAGCGTATAATACCCCAGCTCTTTCTGCTTTAGCGGATAATGTACAGCCATGTCCGCATCCCCCTTTATTGTGTACGATTTTCGGCTTAGCACTTTCTTATCAGTATCCAGCAATTCAACTGTCACTTTCTTATAAGGTTTGTTCAGCTGTATAAAAGCCTTTCCAGCTTCTCTAACATGGTAAAGCGCTCCCGGCTGATCGAATGTTATTTTAACCGGAAAGTTCTTTTCATTATCTACATTAGCTAATGCCATGGTATTGCATAACATGAATGTGCACAACATACATATTATAATTATTGTCTTGAATATATTTCTCATATCTAATTTATTTTAGTTGTGTTTTAAAGGAGTATCAGTCATCTCAAAAACTAATGTACCACCATCCATTATTTGCGCATGGGATATGGTATTGGTTATTAAATTTCCATTCAACATTACAGACTTTACATATTTATTTGTTGACGAATAATTTTGAGCTTTTACTGTGAAATACTTACCATTCAGCAAATGAATAGTAGCTTGAGGGATTTGAGGAGCGCCTAACACATAATTGCCGCTAACCGGATCTACCGGATAAAATCCCAATGCGCTGAACATATACCATGCCGACATCTGCCCACAATCATCATTACCACACAGCCCATCGGGCTTAGGCAAATAGAATTTATCAAAAATTTCTCTTACTAACTCTGCTGTACGCCACTGTTCCCCCGCAAGAGTATACATATATACCACATGATGACTTGGTTCATTCCCATGTGCATATTGTCCTATTAATCCAGTAACATCACCAACAAAACCTGTACTTTTCACATCGGACTGCAAGAAAAATAAAGAATCCAACTTGGTTGTAAAAGCCTCTTTTCCCCCCATTAAATCTATCAAGCCATCAATATCATGCAAAACATGCCAGGTATACTGCCATGCATTCCCCTCCGTGTAATCTCCCCCTGCTGTACCTGCATGAGATAAGGCAAACTTGTCAAAGGGCTCACGCCAGCTACCTTTCGTATCTTTCCCCCTCATCAGCCGACTTTCCGGATCAAACAAGTTCTTATAATAATTAGCTCTCTTCATGAAAAAACGATAATCTTCTTCTTTGCCTAATTTCCGTGCCAGTTGTGCTGCACAATAATCATCATAAGCACCTTCCAATGTACGGGACACAGCTTCATCTTTAATCAAATCAAACGGATAATATCCATATTCATCATAGATATTCCATTCTGAACGATAATGATTTCGAGTCAAAGTGTTTTTCACTTCACCATATACCTGTGCCGGATCTACCCCCTCAATATCTTTCATACAAGCTTCCACTACTACAGGAATTCCATGGTTACCGATCATACAATAATTTTCCTTTCCCCACAAAGCCCAGATAGGTAAGAATCCCTGCACTTTACTATGAGTTAACATTGTATTGATCATATCAGGAACCTTTTCCGGAACCAATATTGTGTACATAGGATGAGCGGCACGAAAAGTATCCCATAATGAAAAAGTTGAATAATATTCACCTGACAAAGAAACAAAAACAGAATCATTAGCCCCACGATATTTTCCATCTACATCTGCCATGTTGTTTGGTTGAAAAAAGAGATGGTACATGGATGTATAAAAGTTTCTTTTTTGTTCCACACTTCCTTCTATCTCAACTCGTGATAATATGTCTTCCCATCTTTTGCTACTCCCCTCTTTCACTTGATTAAAATTCCAGTGCGCCAATTCTGAATCCATATTCCTGTACGCTCCCTCTATACTGACTGTAGATAAAGCAACTTTAGCCTGTAACACATCTCCTTTTTTCTGATTAAAATGAAAGACACAAACAGGAGCCTTATTGCGTTCATTCCCTTTTATCGTATCAATAGATACAATCGGTTTATCAAACTGAATAATATAATACAATTGCCGTTACCCATCCTTTCAAATGATGAAACCCTGATATTGTATAATCATCCGCAACATTCACCTTTGAATTTATGACACGAGTTTCATACTGTTCTTCCGTACTGACAGAACCACTTTGAAAATTAATATATACTGCTCCTCCGTCTTGGTCAAAAGAGTATTTATGTATGGCAACATGAGGCGTACAACTTAATTCTACCTTAACATGATTATCGTCTAAATACACAGAATAATATCCTGGCGAAGCTATCTCTCTATCTTTAGAATATTTACTCTTAAACTCTTTTCCCGAAACTCCGGAAAATGGCATCATCAACAGATCGCCCATATCAGGTATACCGGTTCCATTGAGTTTATTTTGAGTAAATCCCCAAATCAACGAATCATTATAATTATAACCACTACAATGTTCCCAGCCAAAATTTCCTGTCTGAGGCCCTGGCTGAACAAATCCCAACGGACAAGCTGCCGCAGGAGTTGTATGTCCAGTATAAGCAGTACCAACAAACGGATCAACGTATTGAGTCAGATTACTGTCTTGCACATCTGTAGATTTGCAAGAGTAAAACCCACAAATAAAGAATAAAATAATTATCAGATATATTTTCATACAACTTTACCATTTAATAAATTAATAAGTCTTTCATTCCACCCGTTCTATTCTAAAAGAATAACTGACAGGCCTATTTTCCGGAATCATATATTTAGGGAGAGGTATATCTCCACATGTTGCATTTCCCAATCCCTGTTGTATACAATCCAAATTAAGATAAACTTCTGGCTTCTTTATTTCTTTTAGTTTGAAGTCATGGGCAACCTTCCACAAATCCTGATCGGTATAATGCAAAGCACTAAAACTCAAGTTGTCTTTTGACGTTATTTTTAATCCGTCTCCCTTTGCGTCTGTAATTGTCACCCAACGGATTTTTTCACGATTCCCCATACTCTGAGACCGCACGTAATGTTCTGATACCATATCATCAACAGTCATATTATAGCACCCTATCATAGCAGATTGAACCCTATCAATATAATTCTCATGAGGACCACAACCATACCATTGAACATTTTCGTATCCGGAAGGCATTACCAATTGAAGCCCCAGGCGACGAATAATCGTCGCGTCTGCATATTTCATGAAACTTGCCTCCACATCTATAATACCGTTCTCATAGATAATATATTTTACCGAATATGGGATTTCAATTGGTTTGGGAGCATCTACGTTTACTGTAGCATTAACTATTAACGTTACAAACTTTCCCGTCTCATCTAATCTATAATTAAAAAGAAGATTCTTAATATTTGAGTTATAATAATGTTGGTCTGTATACTTATCATTTCCCACACTACGATACCAGTTGAGCATCAGCCCACCGTTATTATATATCCTTTCTTTTCCACTATATTTCAACGAAAGAAGTTTTCCATTCAACTTATTGAATAGAACTTGGAAATTCGAACCATGTATACCTAAACTATCCTTTAGAACATCAATCTTCAATTCTCTTAAAGATGACAAATCAACCTTTGCAATAGAAGGGCGCTCATTTAAAGAAATTTGCTCTTCTGCTATACAATAACCGGCTTCTGCCCAAGACATTTTATTTTTTGTCAAAAAATAAATATTCAGGAAAAATTCACTGTCACTATTAATTTTTGTAATATAAGGTATTGTAAGAGTTGCCTTCTCATTTGGAGGCAAATTAAGCCCTTCGTCTATGGTCCCTTGTTCTATTTCCATTCCATCTTTCAATATCTTCCAAACTACACGGAAATTATTCAAATTCAGAAAATCATAGCCATTACTCACTTCAATCTTACCTGCAGACATTGCCAATGGACGTAATTTTATATACTGATATACTTTCTTCACCTCCAGTAGCTTTGCTGTTACCCGACGGTCAGGCGTCACCAACCCGTTGCAACAAAAATCCGCATCATTCGGTTTATCACCAAAATCCCCTCCATAATAATAATGACTCGTTGGTGCTCCTACTTTATTAATACCTTGATCAACCCAATCCCATATACAAGCACCGATCATACGTTGAGACTTATTTTCAATATACTCCCAGTATTCAGCTAAATTTCCCGGAGCATTTCCCATAGAATGAGCATATTCACATAAAAAGTAAGGCTTATTTGTATCTAACTGATCAAAACGACTCATTCGTGCAATATCAGGATACATCTGCGAATCAATATCAGCAGCATCATTCTTTCCTTCATAGTGTACAGGGCGCGAAGGATCCAATTCTTTCGCTCGTTTATACATTGCGTCAAAATTAACACCGGCTCCTCCCTCATTTCCAAGAGACCAGAAAATAACAGAAGGATGGTTCTTATCTCTTTGGATTACTCTAGCAATTCTATCCAGAAATGCAGGTTGCCAGGAAAGCTTATCACTTAATCCATGATTCCCATGATTCTCAAGGTCAGCCTCATCCATCACATATAGACCATAGTAATCATATAAAGCATACATTTTAGGACTATTGGGATAATGACTAGTACGCACTGTATTAATATTATGTCGCTTCATCAGTTCAATGTCCTTTATCATTGTAGATACAGGTACTGCTTTACCAAATCTCGGGTCTATATCATGCCTATTGGTTCCTTTAAAAAAAACTTGCTCATTATTTAGATAAACACGTTTATTTTTTATCTCTATTTTACGAAAGCCAAACTTCGAAGATATTGCTTCTATCTCTTTACCCTGATCATTTTTTAAAGCCAGAATCACAGTATAAAGTTGCGGGGATTCAGCCGACCACAATAGAGGATTCTCAACCAATGTACAAATGCTTAATCTATTTTCTTTATTTTTGAATAAGTTTTCTATCGGCTGAACCTGATTAGCAACCTGTTTTCCAAAAGGGTCCCAAAGTTGTATTTCAACACTATTCCCTTTCGCAACTTTCCCCCCATCATTTTTAATCCACAAATCAACATTTAGTTTTGATGAAAGAAGATCGTCAAACTGAAAATCTGATCGTAAAGAAAAATCACGTATATAGATTTGAGGTGTAGCATAAATATAGACATCACGATGTATACCGCTCAAACGAAACATATCCTGATCTTCAATATAGCTCCCGTCAGTCCAACGATACACTTCTACCGCCAGAATGTTTTCACCTACGTTTACAAACGAAGTAATATCAAATTCCGCATCATTGTTAGCCCCTTGACTATAACCGACTTTACGCCCATTTACCCAAACATACATACCACTATAAACTCCATCAAAATGAAGAAAGATTTTCTTACCATCCCAATCTTTTGGTATTTGAAAATTACGACGATATGAACCAACCGGATTCATCTCTGTCTCATTAGTAAACCCTTTTTGTGGCAGAATTTTTGAAGGAAGATTTTTAAACGGATAATTTACATTTGTGTATATAGGAGTACCATATCCCAACATTTCCCAATTAGATGGTACCATTATCTCATCCCAAGTCGAAGTATCATAAGTTGTTTTATAAAAGTCGACCGGACGTTCTGATGGCTGCTTCGCCCAATAAAATTTCCATTGCCCATTTAATGAACTATAAAATGAGGAAGAAGGGGTTTCCCACGGTTTCTCATAATATAATCTATCATTCCGTAAACTTTCTATTGAAGGATATGGTATATAAGTACTATGCCCTGGTTCTTTATTCACAGCAAATATTTGTTCATTCTCCCATTCATGCTTTCCACGGATATTCTCCGGAGGTAGTTTTACTGAGGTTTTAACAAACTTCCAAGTTGTTTCTGAAACATTTGTAGCATATATTGGGGCACCTTCTTTCTCATTTTCCTTAAAAGTAATTCCCCAGTTTGAATGATTATGCAATATAGCATAACGTCCATCCGTATCCGGCACTATACGCCAATGTTGATTCACATTCGCTCTACTATAATCCCATAGATTCAATGGATGTTTACCATTATCTGTATCGACAATATCCAAACTTTTGGCCGTAAACGGACTATAAATTACGTAACATTCCTTGTAAGGTACAATTCTCCATAATTGTCCTTTAGCTCCTTTCTTTTCTTTTTCCAGAAAGACACCAGTCATATTGGTCGGACTCTCATGATTATCCAGAACCAATCCCTTTGAACTTACAATTTTATAAAGTACATCTTCTTGAATTTCTTGAGCAATCAAATTGCATTTGCAACAAAAAAGAAAAGAAAATAGACCTATGAAAAAAAGAATATTTTTCATACTTATTAATTATAGTAAAAAATTATCTGATCATACGATTCACAGGTTTATGAATAATAACCTATCATTTCTGCAACTCCAGAACAAATGGATATGTAGACATTGTTAAACGTACAGAGTTGACATTGTCCAATGTTTCAATTTCGGAAGAACTATATGTAGGATCGTAAATTTTCACTGATTTAAATGTATTATCAAAATTAATGGTCACTTTCTCATTCCCACCAGAATACTTCTCATCCCAAACAACCAGCATAAACCGTCCTGTACTCTTTTGTAACAAAAGATAATGAACAGTAGCCGGTTTCATCGGTATCGAGAAAGTCAAAGTTTCTAAAGTTGTCTCCGCCTGTGGATTGTCAGCAAGAATAGACGTCAAATTATGCAAATAATGTGCAGCAACTTTTGGGGTACCATCTTGATTAAAAAAAGCAAAGGCAGCATGATTTGTTTCATCACTATGAGTTTTCAACAAATAGATAGCCGTATATGCCCATCCTCTTTTAAATTGAGCTAAATACAAATTCATATACATACATCCTTGCATCTCCTCGGAGAGCATATCTTCCCCTTGTTGACCAACAGTGATACCCGTTTCTGTAGTAACCCTAGGTAAAGTCGCTAATTCTTCCTCCGTATAACCGGAGAAACCATTAACCCATGTAATACCATAATTTCCATACAGACCGTCTGCGTGAGAATCCGCAGACGGATCGGAAGCTCTCCAAGTCATATTATCATGTATACCGGGCCATGACGGATGCGATATATAATTATGGCAATTGGCATAATCTGCAAATTTAGTCCCGACCGGATACAACGATGAACTACCTTCTGGTATTTCCAGATATTGAAGTCCTACATTATCTGTTTCAGCTCCATTCTCACTAATATGAAACACTGGATACTTTTTCAGCACATCGTCTCCTTTGACTATCGAATATAAATCCCGCATTAAATCAGCAATGGGCGACCAAGTTCCACTGCTACCACCGGTAACTCCATTATAGACAACAGACCAATTATTAGGCTCATTAGGACCTTCAAAAGCTAGAAGAGCTCCGGCTTCTGCAAGTTTCCGCGTTTTCAATATTTTTTCAGTCAGACTTGCAGTTGTTAGATCTCCCCCGCTACTCGTGCCAATGCAAACTTTAGCTCCTGTCTCTTTATGCAAAGTTATAATATCATCCAACTCCTGATCTGCTCCATATCCTCCCCGAATCCACCGGGCTCCCAAATAGTTTATAAAATCAATTGTCTGATATAAATACTCCCCTCTTGACACAATGGAAGAATTTACTCCAATGCTATTCAAGAAATCATTTGCACTTTTAGCACTAACCGTCTCTTTCACCAAAATATGATCATATTCCAACGGTTCTGTTTCACATGATAATAACAAAGGAAACATTAATATATAGAAGAAGTTTTTCATATAATATAAATTTAAAATTCAAAACCAAACTATTCTATCGGAGCCCCATATACCTCTATTTCAGATAAGAAAGCATACTGATTAGGTCCTTTTGTCGCTGTATATCTAAAATAACGAGCTTCCGGTAAAAGAACCATTGTATATGTTTGCCCTGCATCTTTTTGCGAATCAAAAGCAAATGTTCCCATGTCGGACCAATTATTTCCATCCAGACTCACCTCAAATTTATGTTCTGTCTGTCCTCCATTATTACCTTGTCTTCTGTAGCATACAAAACTACTAATAACATATTCTCGTCCCATGTCGACAATAAACCAGTGCGGATAGCCAGGTTGAGCCTTGTCCCATTGAGAATGCCAAAAAGTAGTAAGGTTTCCGTCTATTGCAGCCTGTGCTAAACCTGCTATAGGAGAATCACTCCATTCCGCTTCTTTAGGTTCTTCACTATCACATCCAACAATACTCCATCCTGAATGATCTAACTTTGCAGCCTGTATAAGCTTCAATCGTAATGTATAAGACGCATCCCCTGAAATGCCTTTAGCATTCAAAGTAACATCATAGATTCCCAAATCATCATATACATGTTCCGGATTAAGTTCTGTAGAAGTTGTTCCGTCTCCAAAATCCCATAACACAGAAGTTACATATTTAGCAGTACTGTTGAATTTCACTTTAGTACCATCTAATGAGTATGTGAAACTTGCTTCCGGAATCATAATCCTTGTATCAATAACTACAATTGTAGTTCCTAAAGAATTATTTATTTCTTGATCAGCTTTTACTATCTGTACAGCAAAGGCGCACTTTTTTCCTCTATTGGCATTCAGAAATTCCAAGTCTACCGCTACAAAAAACGACTCATAATCTTTACCGGCGGCAATCTGAAGATTTGAAGGAATGGAATATTTATCAGAAGACAGAATCTCAACTCCATCCAGTAGAGTATTACCTGCAGCAATCAATGAAGTAATCGTATCTGGATATGCTTCTAAATTTACAGAAACATTATTATCACGATTTAATCCAGACCGATATACAGCTAGAGCTACATTAAAAGCATTATTTACCGGATCAATCTTAAAAGAATAAGTATTACCCGGCGTTGGAACTGCCGTGCTTGAAGATGGAATATCATTGATAACATAAATGCCATTAACTGCGGTTGGCAAATATATTTTTGAATCAGGATAATCCATTGATACTATTTCTTCATATCCACATGCTGTCATTACTACTCCACACAAGAACAGTAAGAAAGCTTTCTTGATATTTATATTAGCTCTTTTCATTTTTATTCTTTTTACTTTTATAAGTTCACTACATATTATTACCATAACGGATTTTGACTCCACCCAGCAATATCCAAATCTCCTTGTGGAATAGGATATAAATACATTTTAGGTTCAAAATTTCTTTTTTCTATTTCAATAGGAGTATACGAAGGCACTCCCCCCCGATTCAAAATTTCAAGTCCACGAAGAGGTATAAGAACTCCCTTTCCCTTTTCATTGTCAGCAGCAATCATCCAGCGACGAGCATCCCACAGACGATGATCTTCAAAAGCCAGTTCTATTCTTCTTTCATGACGAATCTTCTGACGAACAGCATCCTGATCTAATCCATCTGGAAGTTCAGGCATCTTTATACCTTCGCGTTGACGTATCTTATTATAATATATTTTTATATCTGAATGTGCCGGCTGGTATTCATTTAAAGCCTCAATATAATTCAAATAAACCTCAGCCAAACGGATAAGAACCCATGTATGTACACTAGTACGACCTTCCAGCAAATTTAACTCCGGATCAATATACTTCAGCAAATATTGTCCTGTTTTAGTAGCACGAGGGACTCCTTTACCATCTCGTCCGCCAGTCCAGCATTCCACCGGACGTCCGTTGAACTTTGTCATATTGCTCAGTATGGTAAAAGCCAAACGAGGATCTCTGCCTCTATAGGGATTTGCTGCATGATTTTTGTTGTTCCAGTCAAAAGCTGTTCCATCCAACATTTCATAATCATCCAACAGATTTAATGAAGGGGTATTCCCGCTATTACCCAAATCATATCCAACCGGATAATTAGCCTTCTCAAAATCATTACTGGCACCATCTCTACGCGCCAAAATTATTTCAGCATCTGTATATGAACGAAAAACTCCTTGATAATTATTTGATAAAGCATAACCGGCATCTGTCAAATCAATCACATTTTTTGCAGCATCAGCCGCTCTTTTCCACCGCTCTTTTCTATCTATTGGTTTTACTGAAATCAAATCCTTATTCGCATAACCCGAAGCCCATTTTTCGGGAGAATTAAATAAATCACTTGCTGCATAAAGCAATACTCTACTTTTTAAAGCAAGAACAGCCCCTCTTGTAGCACGTCCCAAATTTTCTTGTTCTGTATACTTAACCGGTAATCCCCAAGCAATGTCATCACATTCTTTTACTATAAAATTAACACAAGAATCCAGTGTATTACGCGGAAAGGAATCTCCTATTTCTACAGGACGAGTTATTACCGGTACTCCTCCATAGCGTTTTATCAATTCAAAATAAAAGTAAGCCCTAAGGAAACGAACCTCATACTTCCACCTCTTAATGTTATCTAGTCTGTTTTGGTATTGTTCATGTCCAATATCATCTGGATTCAAACGATACATCTCAAGATCTAAATTATCCGAATTGGCTAAAAAATGATTTACTAAATAAATTCCACGAAAATTATTCCACCATGAGCCACCATCCGGATTGTTTTTGGCATTCCATGATCCTACATTGAACATTTGTATACTAGATGTTTCAAGTGTATACTCTGCTTCATCTGAAGCTGAAGCCATCATTGCTCCATCAACACATCTAAATCCGGAAGGCAAATAATTATATATAGCTACAGCTCTGGATTGCGTATTATTATAGAGAGTTAAAACATCATCTTCTGTAAGAGAAAGCACTACTTCACGATCAAGAATGCTATCGCAGGCATTTACCAATAGAAGTAAAGCTGCGCCATACAATATAGTTTTCACTTTTTTCATTACTACCATTATTAAAAGTTACACTTTGCTATAATTGGATACTTAAACCAAAACTAATTGTTCTTAGAGCAGGATAACCACTCATTGTCTCCGGGTCTGTAAATCCATCCATATGATCAAGAGAAAATAAATTCGTTCCATTTGCAAATATCCTGACTTTTTCCAAATTAATTTTTCTGGAAAGCTGGAATGGCAATGTATATCCTATTTCCAAACTTCTTAACTTTAAGAAATTTCCATTTTTCTGCCAAAAAGAAGATGCCTGATAATTATTTAAATTATTCTCTGAAGACAATCGAGGATAAGTAGCTGTTTCTGCTGTTTCAGGTGTCCAACGGCCTAAAGCTATACTAGAGACCTTAGCATCATTTTGAAAAGCATGGTAATATTTCCCACCGCAATACACAGTACGATTAGCTGCTCCCTGAAAAAAGATATCCATATCAAAGCCTTTAAATGTTATTCCACCATGAAGACCCAGAGTTATTTGAGGCATTGAAGTATACCCAATTGGATAATAGTCATTCGAATCAATCTTTCCATCTTTATTTTGATCTTTATATTTTATATCTCCCGGACGTACATCTGTAAATGTTTGAGTAGGTGATTTCAATATATCATCTTCATCTTTAAAAAATCCTATGGCTTCCAAAACGAAAGGCTGCCCTACTATACGACCTGTTCCATACAAATATTCATTCTCTTGGATTGCTTCTGCATTATAAACAACTTTATTCTTTGCATACCAGAGACTGGTTTCTACAAAGTAAGTCAAATCTTTCTTACCTATCCCATTATAACGAATAGAAGTCTCAAGCCCCTTGTTGCCTACCTTACCGATGTTAATATCCGGGCGGGATATCCCTAAATAATCTGGAACTGTTCGATAAGGCTGTGAAAGAATATTTGAACGTTTTTGAATAAAATAGTCAAACGAAACATCAATCTTATTAACCAACGTAGCCTCAAAACCGACATTAAACTTCTTTTCTTTCTCCCATGTGACATCAGGATTGGCTAGTTTCCCCTGAACTAAACCATCCTGTACATTATTAGAGTTACCAAGATGATACCCATATCCATCATAATATTGGTCGAACATATAGCGTATGCCTCCAATATTATCATTACCAACTATACCATAAGAAGCTCTCAACTTCAAATAATTCAGAATCGGATTTCCTTTTAGAAAAGCCTCATTAGATAATATCCATCCTAATGAACCTGCAGGGAAAAAACCAAAACGATGTCCTTTGGGAAAATTCTCCGTTCCATTGTAACCAAACGAAAATTCCCCAATATAGCGTTTGTCATATGAATAAGTCACACGTCCTCCCATAGCAATATTCTTGTAGGAAAGATCAGTTCCT
>OIFE01000828.1_pt1 | contig 19440 bp, 17 predicted proteins | sample 1581921 | NCBI WGS metagenome assembly OIFE01 (sample SAMN04414075, study PRJEB24778) | human gut metagenome | material: faecal | host: Homo sapiens | reverse complement strand
CATGTTTTCAAATCCGTCTTCCAGTTCGATTTCTTTTGCGATTGTAACACCGTCGTTTGTGATAAGCGGAGCACCGTATGGTTTGTCAAGAACTACGTTTCTTCCTTTCGGTCCTAATGTTACTCTTACTGTATCAGCTAATTTATTTACACCAGCTTCAAGAGCTGCTCTGGCTTCTGCGCCGAATTTAATTTCTTTTGCCATGATAATATGACCTCCTGATTCAAATTTTGATCTCTATGAATTCTTTCTGATACTTAGCCGGTATTTCATGTTACATCCTGTAAATATTATCTTATAAGTATCTTCATTTATGTTTTCTATTTTGATATTGCTTATTTAACAATTGCAAGAATATCATTCTGTTTTACGATAATGTATTCTGTGCCATCCATCTTTACTTCTGTTCCTGAATATTTGGAGTAGATAACTTTATCACCTACAGCTACTTCCATTTTTACTTCTTTGCCGTCAACAACTCCGCCAGGTCCTACAGCTACAACTTCTGCCTGCTGTGGTTTCTCCTGTGCCTGTCCCGGAAGAACGATTCCGGATTTTGTTGTTTCTTCTGCTTCAACCTGTTTTAATACAACTCTGTCACCTAAAGGTACTAACTTCATTTATGTTTCCTCCTTCAAGATTTCATTCAGTTTTATTTATTAGCACTCAGTTCATTCGAGTGCTACTTGATGGTTCTTACTATAGTGTTTTCCACCTCATTTCGCAAATGCATGAATTTTGTAATTCTCTTTTTTTCTCTCGTAATAACTCTTAATTTCTCTTATTTCCTCGTTTTTTCTTATTTTGGCAATTTTTTCATATTTTATACTCTCTTTAGAATCTAATTATAGTTTATTCCTAAAAACGGGAATGATACCATTTTTTTCCGCTCCCCGAATGCTTTTTGCACAAAAAGAAACGGCGCCATTCTTAAACGGCTCCGATTCTTTTCTACATTCCACTTTTTTATTTTTTCGTCTCGTCCGGATGGGCATCGCCCTTTCCTTTCAGGTTCTTTCTTGCTTTGATCTCGTCGAGTTCATCAAAGATATAATCATTTAATACCTTAATATACGTTCCCTTCATACCGCTGGAACGGGACTCGATGACGCCTGCGCTCTCGAATTTGCGGAGGGCATTTACGATGACGGATCTTGTGATGCCGACGCGGTCTGCAATTTTGCTTGCAACCAGAATGCCCTCATCCCCGTTCAGTTCATCAAAGATATGGATGATGGCTTCCAGTTCGGAGAAGGACAGCGTGTTGAATGCGGATTTAACCACCTGAACCTTGCGGTTTTCCTCCACATTTTCCTCGTTGACGGAACGCATCATTTCCAGTCCGACAACGGTTGTGCCGTACTCACTGACGATGATATCGTCGATATCGTACTGCGGGGTGCAGCGGTACATAAATACGGTACCAAGGCGTTCTCCGGCGATCTCGATCGGGCAGATAATTGCGGTGTAGCGCTCTACACCAGGCCGCTCAAAGCCGAGGGTCTGTAAATTGACGTTCTCTTTTGTGGAGAGTACGCCGAGGAGACGCTCGTTTAATGCGGCATCGACATAACCGCCCACCTTATCCTCGATCAGCTCCGTAATTTCTTCCACGCCCGGGCAAAGGCTGATGCCCAGCACTTTTCCTTTTTTACTGATCACCAGGATATTGGAACTTAACGTTTCCATCAGGACTTCACAGATATCGTTGAACACGACCTTCGTGGAGTGATTGTTATGAAGCAGTTTGTTGATTTTTCTGGTTTTATCCAGCAGTTGTACGCTCATGTTCTTCTCCTTTCTTTATTTTCTGCATTTTTTTGGCGTATCCGCCGAAAAAAATGCACACTGATGCCTTTTTCAGACAACCCTTAAAACTAAGCTCATTCTATCATGTAGTTTTCCGGAAATCAATATATTTTTCAGAAAACTATAAATTTTATAAAAATTCATGCTAAATTTTTTCGGATCTTCCTGTTTTTCCGCCGCGATAAGCAAAAAAACGGCCTGCACCAGTTTTTCACCAGTGCAGACCGCTTTGTCATTCTCAGTCTTCGTCTTTCTTTTCGCGTGCTTCTACATAGCCGCACTGCTCGTCCGCGCAGACCAGCTTATTGCCTTTTTCCAGCATATAGCCGCCGCACTGCGGGCATTTCTTGGCAGACGGTTTCTGCCAGGACATGAAATCGCATTCCGGATTGTTTTCGCATCCATAATATTTCCGTCCTTTTTTCGTCTTGCGCAGGATCACTTCTTTTCCGCACTTCGGACACGGAACACCGATCTTTTCCAGATACGGCTTCGTGTTCTTGCAGTCCGGGAATCCCGGGCAGGCGAGGAATTTTCCGTGCGGGCCGTATTTGACCACCATGTTGCGGCCGCAGTTCTCGCAGATGACATCTGTCACCTCATCCTCTACCTTAACTTCTTCGAGGTTCTTTTCTGCCTCTGTGACCGCCTCATAGAGATCCGGCCAGAAGTTCTCGACTACTGTCTTCCACGGAACACTTCCATCTCCAACCCTGTCGAGCAGAGCTTCCATCGTTGCCGTAAAGTTGACATCCACGATGCTCGGGAATGCCTCTTTCATCATGTTGTTGACCACCTCGCCGAGCTCTGTCATGTAAAGGTTCTTGTTCTCCTTTGCCACGTAACGGCGGTTGATGATCGTTGTGATGGTCGGCGCATACGTACTTGGACGGCCGATGCCGAGTTCCTCAAGTGTTTTGACAAGGGATGCCTCGGTGTAGTGTGCCGGCGGCTGTGTGAAGTGCTGCTGCGGATCCATCTTTTCCAGTGCCAGCTTCGTTCCTGCCTCCAGGCTCCGGACAGCGGCGTTTTTCTCTTTCTTTTCCTCATCCGGATCGGTGTAAACGGACATGAAACCATCAAATGCCAGACGGGAGGAAGCTGCTGTAAAGAGATACTCTCCTGCATTGATCCGTGCGGAAATTGTCTCATAGACGGCTGGCTGCATGCGGCTTGCCACAAAGCGTTTCCAGATCAGCTGATACAGGCGAAACTGATCTCTGGAAAGGGAATCTTTTACCATTGCCGGTGTACGATTGATATCGGATGGACGGATGGCCTCATGTGCATCCTGGATCTTTGCGCCGGACTTTTTGGCAGTTGTCTGTGTTGCAAGATAATTTTCACCGTAATTTTTTCCGATGTACTCATGTGCCTGTGCATCTGCTTCCTCGGAAATGCGGACAGAGTCTGTACGCAGGTAAGTGATAAGACCGACCGTTCCCTGCCCCTTCACATCCACACCTTCATAGAGCTGCTGGGCGATTCTCATCGTCTTTGAGATTGGGAAGTTCAGCGCTTTGGATGCCTCCTGCTGCAGAGTACTGGTCGTAAATGGAAGCGGTGCTTTTTTCACACGCTCGCCCTTTTTTACCTCGATCACTTTAAATGTCTCTTTGGAGATTTCTGCCATCACGCGGTCCATCTCCTCCCTCGAAGAGATATTCATCTTGCTCTCGCTGTCTCCGTAGAACTTTGCAAGTAAAGGCTTTTTCTCACCTGCGATCTTTAATTCTGCGTCAAGTGTCCAGTATTCTTCCGGAATAAAAGCGTTGATCTCCTCCTCGCGGTCACAGATGATGCGAAGTGCAACCGACTGCACACGTCCGGCACTTAAGCCACGTTTTACTTTTGCCCAGAGCAGCGGACTGATCTTATAACCAACCATACGGTCTAAGATACGTCTCGCCTGCTGCGCATTCACAAGGTTCATGTCAATGTCTCTCGGCTGTTTCAAAGACGCTTTCACCGCACTCTGCGTAATCTCATTGAAACTGATTCGGTTGACATCTTTGCCTTCCAGTTTTAATGCCTTGCTAAGATGCCAGGAAATCGCTTCACCCTCACGGTCCGGGTCAGTTGCGAGATACACTTTATCTGCTTTTTTCACTTCTTTGCGAAGATTTGCAAGGATATCTCCTTTTCCTCGGATAGTAATGTACTTCGGTTCAAAATCATGTTCCACATCAACCCCAAGCTGACTCTTTGGGAGATCGCGCACATGTCCGTTTGATGCTGCAACCTCATAATTTTTTCCCAGAAATTTTTTAATTGTCTTCACCTTTGCCGGTGATTCCACGATAACCAGGTACTTAGCCATTCAACTGTCTCCTTACTTTCAGATTTTGCGTATATAATAATTTTTAAAAGATTCCGTGATAAAGTCCTTCTGAATCAGTCTCTGCAGGATATCTGCCATCTGCGGCATTGCAAATCCTGTCTTTTTCAAAAGTTCTTCCATACTTTTCGGTCGTAAACTCAAACAAGCATACACCAAGCTTTCATCTTTTTCAAGTAATAATTTGTTAAAATTTTCTTGAGTTGTGTCATTACACGCATACAATTCAAGATCTTTTACAAAATCTTCTACGCTGTTTATAATGCCCGCCCCCTGCCGGATCAGGTTATTGCAGCCCATGCTTAAGGAATCTGTCACACGCCCCGGAACTGCATAAATATCCTTTCCCTGCTCCAGCGCAAAATCAGCTGTGATCAGGGAACCACTCCGCTCTTTTGCCTCCACGATCACGACTACATCAGAGAGGGCTGATATGATCCGGTTTCTTGCAGGAAACAATTGTGCAATCGGCTCAGTCTCCGGCGGATACTCAGAGATAATCCCTCCATGTGAAAGAATATCCTCATATAATTTCTGATTCGTCCGCGGGTAACAGATGTTTACGCCACACCCCAGCACCGCATAGGTGTTTCCTCCCGCTTTTAATGCCCCGATATGTCCGTAAGCATCAATTCCTCTTGCCATGCCGCTTAAAACCTCTGCCCCACAGAGTGCCAGTTTTTCTCCAATTTGTTCTGCCATTGCCTTTCCGTATTCCGAGCACATTCTCGCCCCGACGACCGCCACTCTTCTTTTTGAGAAATCAGGCATTTTCCCTTTGATGTATAAACTGTATGGTGCATCCACGATATTCCTGAGCTGCTTAGGATATGACTCCATCTCGCAGGATAAAAAAGAGATCCCGCTTTCTCCCAGCGCAGCATATTTTTCTTCCAGATTCCAGTTTTTCTTCCGGTCTGTGATCGCATGCACCTGGCGGTCAGACAGCCCGGAGAGTTTTTCTAACTGTTCTTTTTTCAGAAAATAAATTTCTTCCGCAGAACCTGCCTGTCCCAAAAGGCGGTGGATCGTCTTACAGCCGACTCCCGGAATATTTGAAAGCCAGTACTGATATTTCATAGCGAATCCCTCCAGAATCTTTTATCAATATTGCGATAGCAGACTGCCTCATTCAAATGCGCATCCAGAATGTTTTCAGAGCCGTCCATATCTGCCAGAGTCCGCGCAACCTTTAAGATTTTATGATAAGACCGGGCAGTCAGATTTAACTGTTTGTAAATTTTCTTCATATATTTTTCCTGATCTTTCGACAGAGCACAGTATTCTGCAATCCGTGCAGCCGGGATCTGGCTGTTAAACTGAAAATCTTCTTTCTGATAACGTTTTTTCTGGATCGCATGCACTTCAATCACACGTTCCCGGATTGTATCGGAACATTCCTCTTTTTTCGTTCCGTTCAGCTCTTCAAATTTAATCTGTGGCGTCTCCACGCAGATGTCAATGCGGTCTAAGAGCGGCTGGCTGATACGGTTGATATATCGTTCAATAGAAGCCGCCGTACATCTGCATTTCTGCATATCTGGATAATAACCGCATTTGCAGGGATTCATGGCAGCGACAAGGATAAAATCAGCCGGATATTCATAACTTGCATTCAGCCTTGCTATACAGATTTTTTTCTCCTCCATCGGCTGTCTTAATATCTCTAAAGTTTCCCGCTGAAATTCTGTCAGTTCGTCTAAAAACAGGATTCCTTTATGCGCCAGTGAAATTTCTCCCGGTTTTGGCACCGCACCACCTCCTGCAAGCCCCTGCGGTGTGATCGTGTGATGCGGCGCGCGAAAAGGTCTTTCCTGCATCAGTCCCCTTTTGTGCTCTAAAAGTCCGCAAACACTGTATATCTTAGAAAGTTCCATGCGTTCTTTTGTATTTAACGAAGGTAAAATTCCAGGAATCCGCTCTGCGATCATTGTTTTTCCTGCTCCCGGAGGACCGACAAAAAGCAGGTTATGCATTCCCGAAACAGCCGTTTCGCAGGCACGTTTTACAAGCTCCTGACCGCTCACATCCGCAAAGTCCAATATCCTCCCTGTCTGCATTTCTTCTATATTATATGGAGTATCAAAATATTCTCCATTTCCGTTTAAGATATTCACAGCATCCGCAAGATTTTTTACGGCAAATACCTGCATGTCCGATACCAATGCCGCCTCTCCTGCATTTTTCCATGGAACCATACATTTTTTCATTCCTCTTTCTTTTGCCTCCGCCACCATTGGCAAAATTCCATTTACCGGTTGTACTTTTCCATTCAGTCCAACCTCTCCCGCTACAAAATATTCCCTGACCATTTCCTGTCTGATATACCCGAATGCGGTAAGGACTGCCACCGCAACCGGAAGGTCAAACCCGGAACCGGATTTTCTGATATTCGCAGGCGTAAAATTGATCGTAATATGCTTTGGAGGCAGGGCAAAGCCACAGTTTTTCAATGCTGTACGCACTCTCTCTTTGGCTTCCTGCACTTCCGAAGCAAGAAACCCTACCATTTCAAACACAGGCAGACCATCACTCACATCTGCTTCCACAGAAATCGGTACACTCTGGATCCCGTGTATGATTGCCGTTGATACAATACTATACAACGTACTCCTCCTTTTTATTCATTTTTCCTCTGATTTATCTGATGATCACAGCAGAAATGCTGCAACTGATCTGCACCAGCATATGCCAGCCGGTGCATCTGACAACTGAGCAGTCTGTGCTCAGTTTCCTAGACTTTATCCAAATCCGAACATAAGGCGGCGACATCCGCCGTCGCCTAAGTATAACACATTCATAGTAGCAAGTACAACCTTATTCGCAAAAACTTTTTTTTAATTTATCCAGCGCCTTTTTTTCAATACGCGAAACGTAAGAACGTGAAATTCCAACCGCAGAAGCAATTTCCCTCTGCGTCATCGCCTTATTTCCAAATAATCCGTACCGGTGTACAACAATATACAGTTCCCGTTCCTGCAGCACTTTCGGAACCAGTCCAAGCAGCTTTTCAATCTGTCTTGTACGTTCCATCATCTCCACAACATCCGGCTCCTCACTCTCTACAATATCAAGCAGATGGATCTGGTTTCCCTCTTTATCCATACCGATCGGTTCATATAATGATACTTCACGCGACACTTTCTTTTTTGCGCGAAAATACATCAGAAGTTCATTGTCGATACACCTGGCTGCATAAGTTGCAAGCCTGCTCCCGTAATCTTCCTTGTAGGTTGCGATCGCTTTCATCAGTCCTATCGTTCCGATCGAGATCAGATCTTCCATATCTTCTTCCGAATTCTGATATTTTTTTGCAACATGTGCAACCAGCCGCATGTTATGAAGTGTCAGTTCATTTCTTGCTTCAAGGCTACCTTTTTTTAATTTTTTCAGGCATTCGTTTTCCTGCTCTGGCGTAAGTGGGGATAAGAATGTTTTCAAAACGCACCTTAAAAGCTTTATTAATACATTCTATGTTTTGACCAGGGTGTGCGTGCTTTTCCCCATTTATTTTTCCTAAGTTTTATTATATAATGTCCGTATGATTCGACAATTCACATACCGGATAGAACCGGAATACGACTCCTTTACTATTCGGGAATACCTTTCATTAAAAGGCTATCCCAATGCAGTATTTGTACAACTGAAAAAAACACCCGAAAGTGTTCTGCTTAATGGCGTATGGGCTTATATGCGCACAAAGTTATCCGCCGGAGATGAACTTTTTATCCGCTTGGAAGAAAGCACTTCCTCCGCGCACATTTTACCGGTCTCCATGCCGCTTTCGATCTGTTATGAGGACGAGGATATCCTCGCCGTAAACAAGCCGGCTCAAATGCCCGTTCACCCTTCTCTGAATCATTACGATCATACGCTTGCAAATGCCGTATGCGGCTATTACAATGACCAGGAGATTCCATATACTTTCCGCTGCGTCAACCGCCTTGACCGTGACACGACCGGACTCACTCTGATCGCAAAGCACATGTTAAGTTCCGCTATTTTAAGTACCGCGGCAGCCAGACGTGAAATATCGAGAGAATACATTGCCATTGCCTCCGGAAAAACACCCGAATCCGGAACGATTGATGCTCCGATCGGACGTGTTGCCGGATCGACAATCGAACGGCAGATTGACTTTGAAAACGGAGAACGCGCCATCACGCATTACAGACGTCTTGCTTATCATGACGGATTGTCCCTGTTATCGCTGCATTTAGAGACCGGACGTACCCATCAGATCCGTGTTCACTTAAAATCAATTGGGCATCCGCTGATCGGGGATTTTCTTTACAATCCGACGGACACAACAATAAAGCGGCAGGCACTTCACTCCTACCGCTTAACGTTTTCGCATCCCATCACAGGAGAATCTTTTGTTCTCACTGCTCCTCTTCCAGATGATATGCACTGCCTTTTTCCAGATTTTTCCTGAGATTTATGAGGTATTCTTTTTCATAGGGAACTTTTCCCTTTAATACCTCATATTTGAGGAAATGATTCACTTCATCTTCCCCTTTTACCGCCAGCATCACCAGTAATAATTCCAGCATGGCTTTTGTGTCTTCATTTAAAATATAATATTTTCTGCCCTTCAGATAATACTGGAGCGGACTGTCCAGTTTGAATTTATCACGCTGATAATTCTTTGATGCAGAAACGCGGTCCACATACATCTCCGCTACATACTTAATCGGCATCTTCATGCCACAGATCCCGCGATGTGTTTTTTGTCCATCTCTTCCATCACCGACTCCATAATCAATCCAGTACTCCATATGATGTTTATTTCGTCCTTTATGGTGAAGCCATGCCGCAGAATACCCTTTATCTTCACGTTCTGCGTTATTCGGACTCATTGTCCCCTGATAATATTTGCATCCCACCAGAAATTCTGTCGGTGTATACTTTGACATGTCATGCAGTAATCCCTGCTTATAAAGTCCGATCTTAAAACAGCCTGCCCGGACCAGATTTTTGTGATGCAGGATCGTGCATAAATGTTTCCATGCCTTTATCATGTTCTTTTACCCTCTTTACTACTTTTATATTCCAATTACAATATTGATCGACTGACCCTCGATTGCTAAAAGATGCTGATCCTCGAGGATTTCTTTTTCCGGCAGGAACGAATTTTCCGCTGCCGTAGTCATCAAAAGATACCATTTCTTGTTCTGCGGGAGTTTCGGCAGCGCAAGATGCGACAGACCGCTATGAAAATTATAGCCGATATAGATATAATCATCCGGTGTCTGATCTGTCTTCTTTTCATATTCGCCGCAATACAGAATCCCCGCCGCCTGTCTGTCAGCCGGTATCGAAGAGATCCATGCGCTCTCCCCATGATAGGAAAGATCCGGGAAACCTTTCCTGCCGTAATCATTTAATTCCATCGGATGTTCTGATGAGATGATCGGATGCTCCCTGCGGAAATCCGTCAGATTTTTTATGAATTCAGACAGCCAGGTTTCCTTCTTTTGTTTCTTCCAGTTCAGCCAGCCGGTCTTATTGTCCTGACAGTAGGCATTGTTATTACCCTGCTGTGAATTTAAGAACTCATCGCCCCCTAAAACCAATGGAACACCCTGTGCCAGAAACTCCATTGCCAACGCATTTCTAACCTGTTTTTTCCGCAGATTATCAATGTATCTTTTTCTGGTATTTCCCTCCACGCCACAGTTACTGCTGTAATTGAAACTGTTTCCATCACAGTTATCTTCCCCGTTCTCCAGATTGTGTTTTTCACAGTAGGAAAACAGATCCCACAATGTAAATCCATTATTATTAGTAATGTAATTGACAAACCCTTCCACGCTGTTTTGCTTTCTCTGCTGGCAGAAAAACTCGTTAAGGTTTCCTTCCATATGGTTCAGCATTTTTCTCGCCGGGTACAGGTATTCATCACTGTATACATATAAATGATGATATTTTTTTGCATTTTCCAAAAGGATCGGATCAAAATGTGTATAAAACAGCTTTGTCCGGCTGAGCAGAAGGTCCTGTGCCGCCGCCGTAACAGGCAGTGAATCCCCCTGAAGATGAAATCCATCCACATGATACTCACGAACCCAGAACCGAAGTGCATCTAAAATCACATTCTGGTTCATCCCCGGCGCAAAATAAAATTCCATCACACATTCCATGCCGTTCTCATGCAGTGTATGTACCAGTTCCCGAAACTCAGACGCTGCATCTGCACTGCTGCTGTAGGATGCCTTCGGTGCAAAATAATTGCCGGGAACATACCCCCAGTAATTAATCTTTTCCACCGGCTGTACACTTTCCGGTTTGATCAGATCTTCTCCGTGACTTTCCCACTTAAGGTAATCCGGCAGTACCGTTTTCTTTGGGATCACCTGTTCCTCAAACTCGTAGGCAGGCATCAGCTCTATGGTCGTAATGCCAAGTTTTTTCAGATATGGGATTTTATCTGTAATCGCTCGGAATGTCCCCCGTTCTTTTCTCGGACAGGATGTATCCTCCATGGAAAATCCCCGCACATGCAGTTTATACATAACCATCTGCTGCCGTTTAATCTCCGGCTGTCTGTCGTTTTCCCAGTCAAATGCCTGCGGATATGCACCGCCACAGATAAAATAATCCTTCTCACTGCGGGTTTTGTCATTCCATTTTTCCCTGCCGATAATACGGGTTGCATAGGTATCCGTAATGATTTTTCCGTTTATCTCATAATTGTATCTTAAATTTTTCCATAACTTACCGGTTACGGCCACAGAACGCACGGATCCCCGGCAATATTCCTCCGGTACTAAAATTTTGCAGACAGGTTCTGCTTTTTTCCCATAAAAAAGAATGCTGCAGTTCTCTTCTTTTTCCCCTTCGAACGTAAAAATCACTGCATCATCCTTTTTCTGTACTCCTAACTTTTCGTAATTGCCTTCTCTGATCGTGTAATCCATGCTGTCTGCCACCTTTTCTATCGTACCCCAGTATCTTTTTCTAATAAAAATAGTATACCTTTTTTTTCACATTTTGTATAGAAAAATATGTTCAATCACATCCGATTATGTTATGATGTCATTGTCTTTATTAGGACCACTATAAAAAAGAGAGGTATCGGCATGAGCGATTTCAACCAGAACAATGACGATGAAGATATCGTTGTAACCCTTGATCTTGACGACGGAAGTCAGGTAGAATGTGAGATTCTTACCATTTTTACAATTGGCGAACGTGATTACATTGCACTTCTCCCACTCGATGAAAATGGCGAGGAAAACGAGGAAGGCGAAGTATTTATTTATCGTTATTCTGAAGACAGCGAAGGCAATCCTTCCCTTGATAACATTGAGGACGATGAAGAATACGAAGCTGTATCCGACCGTTTTGACGAACTTTTAGACGAGGCAGCCTTCGAGGAGATGGATGATTAATCCTTCTTCTTTTCCGGTGGCTGCGCTTCTTTGATAAAACGGGAAATTTCTGCATCTTTATGGTTCAGTTGTCTGACTGAAAAAAGATGCAGATTTTTTTTTGCTCTCGTCATTCCTACATAAAACATCCTTCGCTCTTCTTCCACTTCCGGTTCCAGCACTGCTTTTTTGTATGGCATGACACCCTCATTGACGTCAATGATATAGACATTTTCATATTCCAGACCTTTTGCACTATGTAATGTTGCTAACGCAACACTGTTCGGGTTCTGATTCTGCACGCGGTAAAATTCCTGCAGCCCTTTTGTGTAATTTTCAATGTGGTCAAACCACGCATCATAAGTCCTATATTCCCTCGCTGCATCCAGGAGCTCATCCAAAACATCAAACAGATCATCCGCTTTAATACGTCTGTAATCCGCATATTCTGCACAAAACTCATCATATCCGATTGCCTTCCGGATGTAATTGATCGCCGCATACGGACTTAATCTCTCTAACATACGGATATCGCCCTCTAATTTTTCGATGCGCTTTGCCACCCACGGCTGTTCCTCATAGTACCACTCCCACACATCAAATGCCACGGTCTCCTCGTCTAGCGATTCCCGGCTGATATAGCGTTTCGGACGGTTCATGATCTGCAGGAAATCCCTGCGTTCCCTGCTTCCCATCGCAATCCTTATGTATGCAAAAATATCTTTTGCGATCCAGTGCTCGTATAAGTTCGGCACGGTATCTCTCGTTCGGAATGGAATATTATACTCCATCAGCTGTTCCATCAGAAGTCGCGGCTGTGTATTGGTGCGGAAAAGCACTGCAAATTCTTCATATTTTGCGCCTTTCTCCACTGCCTCCTGAATATCCCAGATGATTCTTGCATTTTCTTTGCGCTGGCTTTCAAACAACTGCCATTCAACCGGGATATCCCCCTGATCCGCCGCCTCTATTTTTTTCTGAAAGCGTTCCTTATTGTGGCCGATGAGATATCCGGCACTTGTCACAATGTTTTTTACGGAACGGTAATTCACATCTAAAAGAACCGTCTCCGCCTCCGGATAATCATCTTTAAAATGTAACATGATCTCCGGCTTCGCGCCCCGGAAACGGTAGATCGACTGGTCATCATCCCCCACGATAAACAGATTTTTCCTCTCACCCGCTAACATTTTTATAATGTCATACTGGATCCGGTTGATGTCCTGAAACTCATCGATCAAAATATAGCGGTATTTATTCTGCCATGCAGCAAGAATATCGGCACGCTGTTCAAAAAGTTCCTTCGTGTATACTAACATGTCATCAAAATCAATCAGTCTGTTTTTGTACAAAAATTCATGATATTGGCGATAAACCTTTCGGAACACGGTCTCCGCACAGTTTTTCGAATAATAGTTGGCGATTTCTATCCCGGAATTTTTGACCAGACTGATCTCCCCTAACAGAGATGTGATAAACTCCGTCTCATCCTCATAGGTCAGATGTTCTTTCGCTATGATCTCACGCATACACTGGTAGCGCTGTTCCTCCCTGGCAATATTGTCTGCGCTGTAATTATATGCATGTTTTAAAATAGCAAAATATACTGCATGAAACGTGCCAAATGTCACCGGACATGACCGGTTCATTTTCCGCTGAAATCTTCGCTTCATCTCCGTTGCCGCAGCTTTTGTAAACGTAATGACAAGGATCTGTGCCGGATCTATCCCACACACTTCGATCAGATATTTTGTACGTTCTGTGATTACAAGGGTTTTGCCGGAACCCGGTCCGGCAAGAACGAGCATCGGTCCGTTTTTGTGATGGATTGCCCGTGTCTGTGATGCGTTAAAGCTCATAGATTACCTCAATTCATAGATTTGAAACGGCAGGGAAATTGAAAATCTCCCTGCCTGATAAAAAACTCTTACTGCTCTAATAATTCAATACCTTTTTTGATGCGGGCAATGGACTCTTCTTTTCCAAGTACCTCCATCAGCTCTGTTGCTCCGCCCGGTGTCATCTGTTTGCCGGAAACAGCCGTACGGATCGGCCACATAACATAACCGTTCTTCACGCCGGTCTCTTCCACATATTTTAACAATGTGGCATATAATGCATCATTGCTGTAATCTTCCTGTGCCTCTAACAGAGGAAGTACATCTTTTAATACTTTTAAGGAAGTTTCCGCATTTGTCTTCATCTTCTTGTGTGTGTACATTGCCACATCATATTCCGGAAGTGCCTCAAAGAAATCAATATGCTCTTTGATATCCGGGAATACTTCGATTCTGGTTTTTACCATTGCTGCAATCTTCTTTAAATCAAGATCCTTTGTGATCACCTCGCGGATATATGGCTCTGCTTTTTCATAGAAACTGTCAAAATCCATAGCTTTGATGTATTCGCCATTCATCCATTTTAACTTTGTGTAATCAAAAACTGCCGGTGATTTGCTGATTCTGTGGTAATCAAATTCTTTGATCAGCTCATCTAAGGTAAAAATTTCTCTGTTATCTTCCGGACTCCAGCCAAGCAGTGAGATATAGTTTACAACTGCTTCACTTAAAAATCCCTGCTCTAATAGATCTTCAAAAGAAGAATGTCCGCTTCTCTTAGAAAGTTTCTTGTGGTTTTCATCCGTGATCAGCGGCAGATGGATGTAAACCGGTGATTCCCAGCCAAATGCATCATACAGACGCTGGTATTTCGGCGAAGAGGAAAGATACTCATTTCCACGTACCACATGTGTGATGTTCATGGTATGATCGTCAACCACGTTTGCAAAATTATAGGTCGGATATCCATCGGATTTGATCAGGATCATATCATCAAGTTCTGCATTATCCACCGTGATATCTCCGTATAACTCATCATGGAAGGTCGTTGTTCCCTCGTTCGGGATGTTCTGACGGATGACAAACGGTTTGCCAGCAGCAAGATTTGCCTCCACTTCTTCTTTACTTAAATGCAGACAGTGTTTGTCATACATCATGATCTCTTTACCGTCCACTTCTGTTTTTAAGGACTCTAAACGCTCCTTGTCGCAGAAGCAGTAGTATGCTTCGCCTTTTTCTACTAATTCTTTGGCATATTTCATGTAGATGCCGGTCTTCATACGCTCACTCTGCACATAAGGACCATAACCGCCATCCTTATCCGGTCCCTCATCATGAACCAGACCTGTTTCCTCTAATGTGTGATATATGATATCAACTGCACCTTCCACAAAACGCTCCTGATCCGTATCTTCGATACGAAGCATAAAATCTCCGCCCGCATGTTTGGCAATTAAAAACTCATATAATGCAGAACGCAGATTTCCCACATGCATTCTTCCTGTAGGACTTGGTGCAAATCTTGTTCTTACTTTGCTCATTGTTTGTTTTCCTCCTGTATTCTCATTTTCCGTTTTATAATCCGGAAAAGATTTTCAAACGCCGTACACGTCATTATATAACAATTTTTTCTGCCTGACAAGCTTACAAATTGAAAACAGAGACAGGATTTTTCTCCTGTCCCTGCGCTGCCAAGCTATTATTTTATTATTAGATACTTTGCCGACATTATATTTGGGTAAATATTGCAGTTTCTTTCTTCAAATCGGTTGCAATCTCAAAATTCTCATCCATACGGTTCGAGATATTTTCCATATCCGTAACCAGCACCTGCGTGCTGTCTGCTGCATTGCTGACTCCCTTTGCGCCCTCCTCGATGGCATGTGCGATCGTATTGATGGACCTTTGTATTTCAACCATTGTATTCTTCAACGAATCTGTCTTTGATTCAAACTCGTTCATGACATTCTCTATGTAGGTCGCCTTATTTTTATATTCACTTCCAGCCGTTACGAATTCTTCAAACTCTGGAAGAATCGACTCGTTCATATATTGTACCAGTCCATTTGCATTGTCTGCTAAATTATGCACTGCCTGAGTCACAACACTGTTGATCTGCTGGATACGGTTTGCAGCCTCCTGACTGGCAGCTGCAAGCTGACTGATCTCTGTTGCAACAACTGCAAAACCGCGTCCTGCATCCCCTGCTCTGGCTGCTTCAATAGACGCATTTAATGCAAGCAGGTTTGTCTGGCTTGCAATATTCAAAATATCATCCGTCAGGCTATTTACCTGATTTACACTGTTACTGTCCTCAATCGCCCTGTTTAATACCTCAAGAATCTCATTGACTTTCGTGCCGGTAGATTCCATATTAGAACGCGCAGCAGATTCCATGGAATCCGCATGACCTTTCATTTCTTTCGTATAATTATTAATCTCAGTTGTACGCTCCGCAATCTGATTTACCTCTCCCGCAACAGATTCTGTATTGGAATTGATCAAAGAAGCATTATCTGACATCTCCTGCATGGTAGCTGAAAGTTCCTCCGTTAATGCAGACAGATCAGACACACTGCTGTTTGATGTCATAACACTTTCACGGACTTCATTGACTACCGTTTCCATACGTTTTGAATTATGAATGATCGTTTTAAAAATATCCTGTAATTTTCCCATGAAAAGGTTGATGCCACTGCCGACTGCTGCCACTTCCTGATTCTCCATAATGGTTACTCGTCTGGTCAGGTCTCCTTCTCTTCTGTCTATATCATCAATAATCTCATTGATCTCATTCTTCGTTTTAGAAAGTGGTACGATTACCATCTTCAGTACAGAAAATACCGCAAACAGCAAAGATGCCATGCTGACAGCAATCGTAACGAAGCTGACCGTCAAAGAATACCTATATACCTTGGTCAATTGCTGCTTTGCTGTATCTGCATTATTATTTACCACTTCCTGGATTGCTATGATATTCTGATCTATCTTGTCTGCATACTCTGAAATTGCACCGTTTGCCAAAGCATACGCAGCCTCTTTATTTCCATTTGCGCTGTATGCCATAAGATTTGCATTTTCATATTTCAAACCTTCATAATTTGACAATATTGCCTCGTAATTTTCGCGGTCTGAATCATCTATAAACTGTTCAAAATCTGACAGATACTCATCAAGCACCGTCTGTTCTGAACGTATGACATCTACAAGAGAGATCATTGAGTCAAGATCTGTTGCTACAATATGTGACAATCCAAGCCGATGAATCTTTTCTGTTTCTATCTGAATTGATCCCAAATCTGCGATACAGACCATATAACCATTCGCAATCTGTGTTGCATTCTCATTAACCTTACGAATATTTTTTACTGCCAGAACACTTGAAATAATAGATATAATTCCAATAACAAACACCGGAATCAATATGATCATTTTCGTGCTGAAACGTCCCTGTTTTTTCATAATGTGATCTGTCTCCTATCCTTTATTTTGCTGCGGATGCTGTTATTCCTTCAACAAGTGTATCCATAATTTCCTGCAGATCCTGACCGGATGGGTTACCAGCTGCCATCGTATCACTAAATGCAGAACATGCATCCCAGTAACTGTTTCCAACCCGCTGCAGTTTACCAAATTCTGATTGTGCAATAACTGCCTGGATTGCCGGCACCTGTTTTACTGCATCCGAAGCTGCTGCATTCGTATTCGAAGGTCCCTGATTTCTCTCTTCAAAACGGATTGTCTGGTTTTCTTCATTTGTAAGCCAGTCTGCAAGTTTTGCTGCCCATTCCGGATATTTAGAATATGCATTCACGCCCATCATTTTATAACCGGTAAAAGAAGACATCTGTACCTGCTGTCCTGCCACCGTGTAAGTTGGAAGTTTTACGGCTCCGTAATTATCGCCCCATGCTTCCCTGACTGAAACTGCATTCCATACGCCACTGATTCCCGCACCGAGCGTACCATTCTGTACTCCTGTAATGAAATCCCCATCCGGCTGGCTGATAAATGCCGGATTGGTTGCGATATTTAAAATGGCCTGTGCCACATCAACGCCTTTAATTGCACCATCTGTGGCATTCCAGTTACAGTAGTTTGTCACGCCATCATCATTAATACCAAACTCCAGACCCGTATTACCAAAAAATGTATACAGATACCAGCCCGAATTAAACTCCATGGAAAATGATTTGCCCGCAGCATTCAGTGCCTCTAACATGCCGTCCATCGTCTGGACATCTTCATCGGAAAGAACATTTTTATCATAATAAAGGAAGTATCCGTTATCTGCCGTCATTGGGTAAGCATATAAGATATCATGAATGGATGCAGCAGAAACCGACTCTTCTAAATTCGCACTCTTTACTTCTTCTGCATTTGGCACCGGATATAATGCACCAGCGGCAACCATTGCAGAAAGCTGATCATCCGCAAACGGGAAAACATCCGCCCCGTTATGAATATCTCCCAAAAGAATATCCTTTGTATCAGAATCAGCATTTTGTTCCAATGTAATCTCAAACTTTGCCTGTCCTGCATATTTCTGTTCAAAGCTGTCTATCATCTGGTTTAACATGTCGAAGTTGTCTTCTTCCGACCATACTTTAAGCTGTACCACACCATTATCCGCCTCAGCATCTCTTTCTGTCATCTCCGTAGATACTTCTGCTCCCGGCATTACCGATTCCACAGCACCACTATTCTTTACATTTTCTTTATCAGCTGTGAAGCCGCAGCCTCCTAACATCATACATACAACTGTCGTAAACAGCATACCTGCAACAATTCTTTTATTCATTCTTATTCCCCTTCTCTGTCTTCTGCTGTTTTAATACCAATATCTTTTATTTTATACTCATTTTGATATTTTTCAACATTTTTTGCGCTCTTTTTCGATTTGATAATACGCATTTTTTACCTTTTTATATGATGTCTGCTAAATGAACCAAAATCATCATTTTTACATATCTTATTGTAAACCTGATATTGAAAGGAATAACTTATTATGAGACCTTATCCTATGTCCGGGAACAGCAATCGTTCCTGCGACCGTTTATCTGTTTCACATCCTGCACACCGTGCAGGTCTGGACTTTTGCACAGAATCTGCATCCTGTGCAGATTCTGTTTCCTGTTCAGAAAATATAAGAACCATTTCTGATTATGTACTCGCCATGGCATACGTCCCCTGGCAGCATTTTTCTACTGTTTATGAACCGGATCGTTCACTCAGTGCCGGGACTATTTTTCCAGAACTGGATAAACCATTTTTAGCCGCAAACGGAGGTAGATGCCGATGATGATCAGTCAGATGAATCAGTCCCAACTCCTCCACTGGATCGATATGGTCAGCTTTGCTGTCGTAGAAATCACAGAATATCTCGACACGCATCCTGACGATGAAGAAGCTTTAAAATATTTCAATCACTATGCTGACTTAAGACGCACTGCACTGCGTGCATATGCGCAAAATTATACTCCGCTTACCATCGACACCGCAAATCCTGATAATTACTGGCGTTGGGCATCGGATCCATGGCCATGGGAAGGAGGTGACTGTTAATGTGGAATTATGAAAAACGTTTACAATTCCCAGTCAACATTACAAGACCCAATGCCAAAATCGCACAGATCATCATCAGTCAGTATGGAGGACCAGATGGAGAGGCGGCCGCATCGTTCCGTTATCTGTCACAGAGGTATAGTATGCCATATAATAAAGTAGCGGGACTGTTGACAGATATTGGGACGGAGGAATTAGCCCACCTCGAAATGATTGCCGCCATCGTCCGCCAGCTCACCAAAGGCTTAAGTGCTGAAGAACTTGAGGCCGCCGGTTTCGCTCCTTACTATGTCGATCACACGGCCGGGATCTGGCCGCAGGCAGCCGGCGGTATTCCGTTTAATGCCTGTGAATTCCAGAGCAAAGGCGATGCGATCACGGATCTTTTTGAAGATATGGCTGCGGAGCAGAAAGCCCGCACCACCTACGATAATATTTTACGTCTTGTCAAAGATCCGGAAGTCTGTGAACCGATCCGTTTTCTGCGCCAGCGCGAAATCGTGCATTTCCAGCGTTT
>OIFE01000817.1_pt1 | contig 19790 bp, 17 predicted proteins | sample 1581921 | NCBI WGS metagenome assembly OIFE01 (sample SAMN04414075, study PRJEB24778) | human gut metagenome | material: faecal | host: Homo sapiens | reverse complement strand
CCGGCGTGGCAGTCGGTTCTGCCGTGGGGGACGGCGTGGCCGCAGGTTCCTCTGCGGTCAGTGCGGCGAGGGCCGGCGCGGCGGCCAGCAGGGTGTCGGGGGCTATGGTTTCCTCGTCGAGGAATACAGGGGAGTCCGCCTCGGGGGCGTCAGATTACCCGGCGTTATTGCTCCAAGTGCCAGCCTGGATATTGGCGACCTGCACGGTGGCGGTGCTGGTGAAATAGGCCGACGTACTGCCCACATGCAGCGATGCAAACAGCGCCGAACCCGCCGCCGTCAGGCAGAGCGCCCGCAATAGGGTCTTGCGATTGGGATTTGGTATAAAAAGCATCCTTTTAAGGTTGTAATTTACAGCAAGCAAAGGGCGTAAACGATACAGTTTGCGCCCTTTGCTTGCCGCCCCTCCGGGGAGGGGACGGCAATTTAGAAAAGGAAGTGATGAGAAAAGCGGATTTAGTGTGCCGAAATGGCACGCCCGTGCCTTGCAGAGAATGTAGGGGCGAGCAATGCTCGTCCCTACACAAGGGAGTTTGTCTGTTTATGATAGACGTTAAAAGGTAACTGCGGCAACGTTGATTGTGCTGGACTCGGTGCTAGCCGGGGCATCGGCGGACTTCTTGACCATCACAGGCTTGGCAGTCGTGAGGGCAATGGCGCTGACAAGCAGGCTGCGCTTGACCGATGTTCGGTTGTCTTTCATTTAAATTCCTCCCAATTTTTTCAAAACTGTCAAATACAGTTTCAACAAATACCCATATTTTACCACCCGGAGGGGTAAGGCTATTCGCAATTTCACAAAATATACATAAATATTCTTGTGGATTTTTTACATAAAGGGGGATTTTTGGGGGAAAGCGGCGGTAAAGGGGATGCAAAAGCCCCTCCCCCTTTGCTCCGCTCGCCCGGCACAGTCCGTGGGGCATCGGGGACGCCGCCCTACAATGTGTATTTTTTAAAATTCAAACTATTTTACAATAATGTCACAATCTTTGAAAGAATTTGGCCTTGCTTTTGCGGCAAAATCTTTGTATAATAAATGTCAGGATGGGGCACTAGGAGGCTGACTTAGACCCCTGTTGCCCCATTCAGCCAAAAGTATAGAGAAAGAGGTATATGTAAACATGGCAAATCTGGATTTGACTAAGTATGGCATTACCGGCACGACCGAGATCGTGCATAACCCCTCTTACGAGATGCTGTTCGAGGAAGAGACCAAACCCGAGCTGACCGGCTATGAGAAGGGCCAGGTCACCGAGCTGGGCGCTGTCAACGTTATGACCGGCGTTTACACCGGCCGTTCCCCCAAGGACAAGTACATCGTTGTTGACGAGAACTCCAAGAACACCGTTTGGTGGACCAGCGACGAGTACAAGAACGACAACCATCCCATGACCGAGGCCACCTGGTCTGCCGTTAAGGACATTGCCAAGAAGGAGCTGTGCAACAAGCGCCTGTTCGTCGTGGATGCTTTCTGCGGCGCAAACAAGGATACCCGCATGGCGATCCGCTTCATCGTGGAAGTGGCCTGGCAGGCACACTTTGTCACCAATATGTTCATCAAGCCCACCGCCGAGGAGCTGGCCAACTTCGAGCCTGACTTCGTTGTTTACAACGCCTCCAAGGCTAAGGTCGAGAACTACAAGGAGCTGGGCCTGAACAGCGAGACCTGCGTTGCCTTCAACATCACCAGCAAAGAGCAGGTCATCATCAACACCTGGTACGGCGGCGAGATGAAGAAGGGTATGTTCAGCATGATGAACTACTTCCTGCCGCTGAAGGGCATGGCCTCCATGCACTGCTCTGCCAACACCGATAAGGAGGGCAAGAACACTGCCATCTTCTTCGGTCTGTCCGGCACCGGCAAGACCACCCTGTCCACCGACCCGAAGCGCCTGCTGATCGGCGATGACGAGCACGGCTGGGACGACAACGGCGTCTTCAACTTCGAGGGCGGCTGCTACGCCAAGGTCATCAACCTGGATAAGGACTCTGAGCCTGATATCTACAACGCCATCAAGCGCAACGCTCTGCTGGAGAACGTTACCGTTGACGCCGAGGGCAAGATCGACTTCGCTGACAAGTCCGTCACCGAGAACACCCGTGTGTCCTACCCCATCAACCACATCCAGAACATCGTTCGCCCGATCTCTTCTGCCCCTGCCGCCAAGAACGTCATCTTCCTGTCTGCTGATGCGTTCGGCGTTCTGCCCCCGGTCAGCATCCTGACCCCCGAGCAGACCCAGTACTACTTCCTGTCCGGCTTCACCGCCAAGCTGGCCGGCACCGAGCGCGGCATCACCGAGCCCACCCCGACCTTCTCTGCCTGCTTCGGCCAGGCCTTCCTGGAGCTGCATCCCACCAAGTACGCTGAGGAACTGGTCAAGAAGATGCAGAAGTCCGGCGCTAAGGCTTACCTGGTCAACACCGGCTGGAACGGCACCGGCAAGCGCATCTCCATCAAGGATACCCGCGGCATCATCGACGCGATCCTGAGCGGCGCTATCAACGAGGCCCCCACCAAGAAGATCCCGCACTTCGACTTTGAGGTTCCCACCGAGCTGCCCGGTGTCGATCCCGCCATCCTCGATCCTCGCGACACCTACAAGGATGCTTCCGAGTGGGAGACCAAGGCTCTGGATCTGGCTGGCCGCTTCATCAAGAACTTCGCCAAGTACGAAGGCAACGAGCACGGCAAGGCTCTGGTCTCTGCCGGCCCCCAGCTGTAATTTGAGCGACTGCGCTTAAAATCATAGCATAACACCCCGCCCGCACGTCACGGTTTTCGTGATGTGCGGGCGGGGTGCTTCTATATACTGAAAAACAAGGCCCCCTGGCGTGCTGGCAGGCAGCAGCGCCCGGGGGCCTGACGTGTTATAAATGCTGCGTTTCCTTGGCTTTGCGCAGTTCCAGTTCTGCCCGGTACAGCTCGTACTCGGTGCGGCTCATGCAGACCGGGCCGATGGGCGTGTTGACGAGTTGGCGGTCGGTCAGTTCTTTTGGCGCGGCGGAAATGGTGGCTTTGATGTCCATACCTCTCCTCTCCCCTTACAGGCGCGCCAGGGCGTCGTGCTGCTGCAAGCGCTGGACGGACTGGCGGTAGGCAAAGACAAAATAGGCGATCTCTGCGGCGGCAGTCAGCGCCCAGGAGCAGGGATACAGCAGGTACAGCGAGGGAATCGTGTGGAAGTGGGCGAAGATCGTGTAGACCCACGCCACGCGGAATACGCAGGACCCCAGAATAACGATAACGGTGGGGCCGATGGTCCGGCCCAGCCCGCGGGAGGCGGCAATCGTGCAGTCCATGAAAGCCGAGGTGCAGTAGGCCCAGCCCATGACCATGATGCGCTTCATGCCTGCGTCAATGACGGCACTCTCGGTGGTGAACAGCGCAAGGAACTGGCGGCCGAACACCAGCAGCCCACCGCCCAGCACCGCGCCCAGCCCAAAGGAGTAGGCCAGCGCGATGAAGTAGCTTTTCTTTACGCGGTCCAGCTTGCCCGCACCGTAGTTCTGGCTCATAAAGCTGGCGCAGGCCATGTAAAACGCCGCCATAGCGTCATAAATCAGGGCATCCGCGTTGGCGGCGGCCGAGTTGCCCTTGACCATCAGCGAGTCAAAGGAGTTGACGCCCGCCTGGATAAACAGGTTGGCGATAGCGAAAACCGCGTTCTGGAAGCCTGCCGGAATCCCCAGCAGCAAAATACGTTTTGTCGTTGGAATGTCTAATTTTATCTTGTGAAAGTCTAGCGCATAGCAGTCCCGGACTTTTGTCAGCGCGTGCAGGATCAGCCCCGCCGAGACGCACTGGGCAATCGTGCTGGCCAGCGCCACACCCGCGACATCGAGCTTGCAGACGATGACGAAGAACAGGTTCAACACAATATTCAGCGCACCTGCGATAGAAAGATAGGTCAGTGGCTTCTTGGTATCGCCGATGGCGCTGAACACAGCGTTGCCGAAGTTATAGAGCGCCAGCGCGGGCATACCCAAAAAGTAGACGCGCAGGTACAAAATGGCACCGGGGAGCAGGTCCTCTTTGGTATTCAGCAGCCGCAGCAGCGCGGGCGAGCCGACCAGACCGATAAACAGCAGCAGCACACCCGCCGCCAGGCTGACCAGCAGCGCCGAATGGACGGTCTTGCTGACGTCCTTGGGGTGCCTGGCACCGTAAAACCGCGCCACCAGCACATTGATACCGTTGCTGAGGCCGATAAGAAAGCCGGTGAACAGCGTGACGAACGTTGCCGTGGAGCCGACTGCGCCCAGCGCCGTGGAGCCTGCAAAGCGGCCCACAACGGCAACATCGGACAGGTTGAACAGAATTTGTAAAAGGTTAGACAGGGCCAGCGGCAGACTGACCAGCAGAATTTGTTTGGCCAATGGCCCTTCGGTCATGGATTTGGATTTGGCGGGGGTGGACATGGTAGATGATTATTGCTCCTATTTTTGAAATATGGCAGAGGTGTAGGGGCCGGGCATGCCCGGCCCTCGCGTGGAAGGCGGGCGGCTTCTTACCGCAGGGCTGCGGGCCGCATATCTGCGGCCCCTGCACCTCGGCCTTGCGGTTCGCAGGAGCGGACTCCATATCCGCCCGCGGCCGCCTCCGTTACATCTTGTGATCCGCAAAAATCGGGTCGTCCTGCCAAAGGACGATCTTTCCCGCCGCGCGGGTCTTGTTCATGTCAATGATGCGCTGGTTGCTCGAACCGCGGAACCGCAGGCTGATATCATACTTGTCCTGCACAAATTCGCCGTCCACCAGCACATCTATATATTGTAGGAACTCGTCCGTGACTTCGCAGCGGCCGCAGCCGGGCTGCCAGACCTCGTGTTCGAGATTATTGCCGGTGTAGCACCAGATGGTCTTACCCGGGCAGCGGGCCTTTACCTCCTTGATAAAGGGCAGCAGCGCACGCTGGTTTTCCGGCTCCAGCGGCTCGCCGCCCAGCAGCGACAGACCGTTGATGTAGCCGGGGGCCAGGCTCTCGATGATTTGCTTCTTCACCGCGTCGGTAAAGGGCGCACCATAGTTGAAATCCCACGCCACTGCGTTGAAACAGTTGGGGCAATGGCGGCGGCAGCCCGAGACAAACAGGCTGGTGCGCACCCCTTCCCCGTTGGCAATATCACAATATTTGATGGTGGCGTAGTTCATGGCAGTTCTCCTGTGGGGCATCCCCATATCTTGTGTAAAGGCTTGGGGCATACCCCAAAACCTTACCTAGTATACCAGCTTTACCGACATAATGCAACCGTGAAAACAAAATACAGCGGTGCGTTTTGTGCGATACAGCGGCATTTTGTGTAGAACCGCTCAAAATCACTAAAAATTCCGCCTCATTTTTGGCAGTATCCTTTTTGCACGTTGAGGCGACGAAAACGGAATATTTTGTTCTTTGAATATCATATAACACAATATCTAGTGGTTTCATCCATTGACTTTTCCCTCTGGTTGCGGTATTATAGTCTTGCTCGCAAAACGGGCTTTGTACAGCCCGGCAACAGATACGCGTTTTATACAGTGCGTATTACCATGTTCCGCATCTGTTTATTCTATTATAAAAAGAGGAGTCACCATGAAGATCATCAAGCGCAACGGCAGCGAGGCTGTCTTTGACATCACCAAAATCATTTCGGCCATCACGAAGGCGAATAAGGTCGTGCCCGAGGCCCAGCGCTTGACGAAGCAGCAGATCATCGAAATCAGCGACCATGTGCAGGAGGTCTGCTATGCCCGCGGCCACGCCATGAACGTGGAAGAGATTCAGGATATCGTCGAGGATGCCATCATGGCCACCGGCGCGTATGAGGTGGCCCGTAAGTACATCACCTACCGCTATGTGCAGAGCCTCAAACGCACCCACAACACCACGGACGACAAGATTCTGTCCCTGATCGAGTGCAACAACGAGGAAGTCAAGCAGGAGAATTCCAACAAGAACCCCACCGTCAACAGCGTCCAGCGCGACTATATGGCCGGTGAGGTCAGCAAGGACCTGACGATGCGTATGCTGCTTCCCCCGGAGATCGTCAAGGCGCACGAGGAGGGCATCATCCACTTCCACGATGCCGACTACTATGCCCAGCATATGCACAACTGCGACCTCGTCAACCTGGACGATATGCTGCAGAACGGCACGGTCATTTCCGGCACTTTGATTGAGAAGCCGCACTCCTTCTCCACCGCCTGCAACATTGCCACGCAGATCATCGCACAGGTTGCGTCCAGCCAGTACGGCGGCCAGAGCATCAGCCTGACCCATCTGGCCCCCTTCGTCGATGTCAGCCGCAAGAAGATCCGCCGCGATGTCGAGGCCGAGATGAAGGACCTGGGCATTGATCCCGGCGAGGAAAAACTCTCCGAGATCGTCGAGAAGCGCCTACGCGAGGAAATCAAGCGCGGCGTGCAGACCATCCAATACCAGGTCGTCACCCTGATGACCACCAACGGCCAGGCACCGTTCATCACGGTGTTTATGTACCTGAACGAGGCCGGTGACAACCAGCGTCTCAAGTCTGACTTGGCCATCGTCATTGAGGAAATGCTGCGCCAGCGCTACCAGGGTGTCAAGAACGAAGCCGGCGTCTGGATCACCCCTGCCTTCCCTAAGCTGATTTACGTCCTGGAGGACGACAATATTTACGAGGGCCAGCCCTACTACTACCTGACCAAACTCGCCGCCAAGTGCACCGCCAAGCGCATGGTGCCCGACTATATCAGCGAGAAGAAGATGCTGGAATACAAGGTCGATGCCAACGGCGAGGGCCACTGCTTCACCTGCATGGGCTGCCGCAGCTTCCTGACACCGTACATCGACGAGAACGGCAAGCCCAAGTATTACGGCCGCTTCAATCAGGGCGTTGTCACCATCAACCTGGTGGATGTGGCTCTGTCCAGCGGCGGCGATTTTGATAAGTTCTGGCAGCTGTTTGACGAGCGCCTGGAGCTGTGCCACAAGGCCCTGATGTGCCGCCATAACCGCCTGAAAGGCACCCTGAGCGACGCCGCGCCCATCCTGTGGCAGTACGGCGCATTGGCCCGCCTGAAGAAGGGCGAGCCCATCGACAAGCTGCTCTACGGCGGCTATTCCACCATCAGCCTGGGCTATGCGGGCCTGTATGAGTGCTGTAAGTATATGACCGGCAAGAGCCACACCGACCCCGCCGCCAAGCCCTTTGCGCTGAACGTGATGCAGCATATGAATGACGCCTGCGCCAAGTGGAAGAACCAGCACAATATTGATTTCAGCCTGTACGGCACACCGCTGGAATCCACGACCTACAAGTTCGCCAAGTGCCTGCAGAAGCGTTTCGGCGTGGTGCCGGGCATCACTGACCGCAACTATATCACGAACTCCTACCACGTCCACGTCACCGAGCATATCGACGCCTTCACCAAGCTGAAATTCGAGAGCGAGTTCCAGAAGCTGTCCCCGGGCGGTGCCATCAGCTACGTGGAAGTACCCAATATGCAGGATAACCTCGAAGCTGTCATCAAGGTCATGCAGTTCATCTACGAGAACATCATGTATGCCGAACTGAACACCAAGAGCGACTACTGCCAGGTCTGCGGCTACGACGGTGAAATTCAGATTGTGCCGGAGGACGGCAAGCTGGTTTGGGAGTGCCCCAAGTGCCACAACCGCGACCAGAACAAGCTGAACGTTGCCCGCCGCACCTGCGGCTATATCGGCACCCAGTTCTGGAACCAGGGCCGGACGGCAGAGATCAAGGATCGAGTGCTGCATCTGTAATGACGGAATAAATTTAAAACGCCCCTGCTTTTTGCTGCAGGGACGTTTTTTTAACGGAACGGCTTATTATTGAAACCGTTGACTTTTCTGATTTTACACGATATAATAAGTCTCATTATGTACCGAAGGAAGTACGATTTATGGTAAATATAAAAAAAAACGAGGTTTCACGTTGGTGGAATTGATCGTGGTGCTGGTCATTTTGGCCATCCTGGCAGCATTGCTGGTGCCTGCGCTGACGGGGTATATTGATAAGGCGAAGAAAAGTCAGGTCATTGCGGAGACAAGGATGTTGCATACCGCAATCCAGACGGAAATGAGTGAACTGTATGGTAAATCTGATATAATAAAGGAAACAACTCATGTAGACAGTACTTTTTTAGCTACCAAAACAAAGTCACCTAATGGGTCCACAGAAACTGTAACCAGATACCAAGAAATCGTCAAAATGTCCGAGGTTCCGTCACTGCAAGAAGGAGGAAACGGCCATTTTGGTGCCTATATTTCTCCAAGCGGTAAAGTCGCTTTTATCCTTTACTATGATGGTAAAGGATATGTCGGAATATATTTTGCCGAGACACAAGAATATATTGCACTTAGTGTTGATGAAGCTCCTTGTTACGAGCACTATCTTCTCGGAGATTCTGTTCAAATCAATAATGACTACAAAAACCTGCCCACCATGGATAAAGATTCGTTCTTTAGAAGAGATAGACTCATGTTACTTATAACCGGAAAAGTTACCTGAACTGAAATGCTAAGTATTGATAGTATCACTCTGGTACCCATTTTTCTTATCTTTATACAAAAAAGGCAACCCACATCGGGTTGCCTTTTTCTATTGCCATACTTACTTTGCGTACTCGGTGGCGCGGCTCTCGCGGATGACGCTGACCTTGATCTGGCCGGGGTAATCCAGCTCGTTCTCGATCTTCTTTGCGACATTGCGGGCCAGCAGAATGACCTCGTCATCGCCGACCTTATCCGGCTGGACAAGGATGCGGACCTCGCGGCCGGCCTGCACGGCGTAGGAGCTTTCCACGCCCTCAAAGCCGTTGCAGAGGGCCTCCAGCGTCTCCAGACGCTTGATATAGCTTTCCATGTTCTCGCGGCGGGCACCGGGACGCGCGGCCGAGATCGCATCGGCGGCCATGATGATGAACGCCAGCGTAGTCTTGGGCTCAACATCACCGTGGTGCGCCTCGATGGCATGGATGACCTGCGGGTTCTCGCGGTACTTTTTGCAGATGTCAACGCCGATCTGGACATGGCTGCCCTCGATCTCATGGTCAAGGGCCTTGCCGATGTCATGCAGCAGACCTGCGCGGCGTGCCAGCTGGACATTGACGCCCAGCTCGCCGGCCATCAGACCGGCCAGCCATGCCACCTCGAGAGAGTGGCTCAGGACATTCTGGCCGAAGCTGGTGCGGTATTTCAGGCGGCCGATAAGCTTGACGAGGTCGGGGTGCAGGCTGTGAACGCCCAGCTCCATAACGGCCTTGTCGCCCTCGCGCTTCATCTGGATCTCCAGCTCGCGGCGGCACTTGTCAACGGTCTCCTCGATGCGGGCGGGATGGATACGGCCGTCAGCGATCAGGCGCTCAAGGGCCATGCGGGCAACCTCGCGGCGGGTCTGGTCAAAGCTGGACAGCGTGATGGCCTCCGGCGTATCGTCAATGATCAAATCGCAGCCGGTGGCGGTCTCCAACGCGCGGATGTTGCGGCCCTCACGGCCGATGATGCGGCCCTTCATCTCATCACTGGGCAGCGGCACAACGCTGACGGTGGCCTCGCTGGTGGCATCGGCCGCACAGCGGGCAATGGCCTGACCGATCAGCTCGCGGGCGAGGTTGTCGCACTCGTCCTTCATGTTTGCCTGATAGGCGCTGATCTTCATCGCCTTTTCATGGGTCAGCTCGTCATCCACCTGCTTCAGCAGGACGGCGCGGGCATCCTCCTTGGACATGGCCGCGATGGTTTCCAGCTTTTCGGTCTGGCGCAGCTTGAGTTGCTCCAGCTCGTCCAGACGAGCCTCGACAGTCTCGGTGCGGCGCTTCAGGTCCTCCTCCTTGCGCTCCATCTGGGTGGTGCGCTTGTCGAGGGCCTCCTCCTTCTGGTCGATGCGGCGCTCCTGACGGGTGATCTCGGCACGGCGGTCCTTGATCTCCTTGTCAGCATCGCTCTTGAGTTTAAAGGCTTCGTCCTTTGCTTCGATGATGGTTTCCTTACGCTTCTGCTCCGCAGCCTTGATAGCATCGTTCACGATGCGCTTGGCTTCGTCCTCAGCGCTGCCGATCTTTGCCTCAGCAGTGCGCTTGCGGTTTTCACCGCCGAGGTAAAAACCAAGCGCCCCGGCAACAGCGGCAGCAACAAGAACCAGCACCACGATCAAAATTGGTGACATAGTTGGTTTCACTCCTTATTAAAATAGGAGGATGCGGCGCAGCGGGACGCTTTTCCGTTATGATATTGTTACAGGAAGAAACGCGGCAGGTCGGCCAAAAAGGCGCACAATGCCCCTACACGCAGAATATACACAGAACCGTCTAAGCGACGTTGAATATCGTAAAAAAGCGGCGTTCCCGGTGGGCGACACCCTTTAAGGAGCCACGCACAGGGCAGACCTGCCGTTTGGCTCTTTATTTCCTATATATAATTTTACTTTGCTTTGGTGTAATTGTCAAGAAGAACCGGAGCGCAAAGTAGTGTTTTTCATGCAAAACGCCCCGTTTTTCTGAAACAGGGCGCACAAAAATCATTTTTGACCGCGATAGACCCCCGCCTTGCGCAGCAGATCCTTCACGACCTCCGATCCGCAGACCAGCCCGCAGGCGGCGGGCACAAAGGCATTGCTGGCGGGCACGGTGCGGCGTGCGGCAACCGGGGTCTCGAGTGTCTCCTCCGCCAGCGGCGGCAGGGGCGGTTCCTCCGAAAAAACGACCTTGACCTTGCCAAGGCGGCGCTTACGGCACTCGATGCGGATAACCTTGGCCAGCGGGTCCACCGCTGTTTTTTCAATATCGGCAACCTTAAAGGCCGTGGGGTCCAGCTTGTTGGCGGCCCCCATGCTGCACAGGATCGGCACCCCGGCCTCCTTGCAGCGGCGGATCAGCAGCAGCTTGGCGCTGACCGTGTCGATGCAGTCCAGCACATAGTCAAACTGCGTCAGATCCACGCTGTCGGCGGTCTCGGCGTTGTAAAACATCCGGTTTGGGTGTACGGTGAGGGTGGGGTCGATGTCCGCGATGCGGGCAGCCATAGCGTCCACCTTGTACAGGCCGAGCGTTGAGTGCAGCGCCACCAGCTGACGGTTCAGGTTGGAGAGCGCCACCGTGTCGCTGTCAAAGAGGCTCAGCTCCCCTACCCCGCTGCGCGCCAGCACCTCAACGGCCTGTCCCCCCACACCGCCGATGCCGAACACCGCCACATGGGCGCTGCGCAATGCGTCCAGCGCGGGCGTGCCCAGCTGGGCGCGGGTGCGTGTATATTGATCGATCATTATCGTTACCTCTCTTGTTTTTCCTTTCGCTGTGCCTTGCGTTCCAGCACTGTCTCGTAGCCGGACGACATCTTGTCCGCCATGCAGACCAGCGCGGCCTCCCGGCTATGGGGAATATCGGTGGGCGTCAGCGGCCACATATGACTTTGGATGATGTCCTTTTCCTTATCGCTCAGGGCAAACACGGTCTCCGCATTATAGCGCGCGATGCGCGGGTGCTTGAAGCCGTGCCAATGGGTGATATTGCGGCAGTTGTGCCAGTCATACAGGTAAAAGTCATGCAGGAACGCACCTTTTACAAGGCTGGCCTCATCGGCGTTGGCCCGCAGATGGATGTTGAGCCAGAATGCGATGCGGGTCACCCGCATACAGTGCTCATAGGTCGTGACGCTGCCGTGCTGGATGAATTTCTGCATCTCCAGCGCATTAGGGTCATCGGCAATCCCTTTCAAAAGAATGTGCATCCGGACTTCTTCTTCAGGGGTCAGTTTGCAGATCATAGCAATTCCTCCACGCGGGCTGCTGTTTCGTCCAGAGGCGCTGTGCCGTCCACAACCAGAATCGGACAGCACAGCGCTTTCTGCCATGTATCGTGCAGGGCCGCACATAGCAAAAAGGCCAAACAGGTTTCAAACTTACCGCCTTACTTCACCAGCAGGCAAACCGTCTCAACATGCTGTTCATTAGTTCTGACAAATAATGCTCCGCTTTCACCATCGTAGGTAACAGGGAAGGTGAAATGGACGACGGGCCGTATATCGCTGTTGGTCAGAATATTGTCTGCATAGCAGTCAAATCAATTTCTGCATTCTTCATGACAGAACGCATGTATTCCTCCATATGCCCCCAATCTGGTTTTCCTGCATCATCAACAGGTAAATAAAACGAGAAATCAGTTTTGATATGACGATTTAATTCATCAATAAACGCCTTGTAATAGCTTCTGCTTTCTCTAAAAATCATCGTTGCAATAAATTGTTTTACTTCAAATGACATGTCCCACTTCGGTATAAGGACAACAACATTCTGACTTGTATAAAACTTATCAGGTTGTACGAAACATGATCCAAGGTATTCTCCACCCAATGAAAGGGTCATATTGCCAGTGGAATATGGTTCAAGCCCATCAATACTATCAACTCGTGCAGTTATGCCATTGTTCGTGTTCGCACGACCTACAAAATTCACATCAGGATTCACCTGTGCCATTTTCACTCTATCGAGTTTAGTTCCCATGTCTATATCGAACAGATCATCGTCGTACAGGTGAAACTTTTTCCAATTCTTAATACCTATTGCGTGCTTATCACCGTCGGCTTGGCTTAGATGCTCAAGGCTCTTCTCGGCTTCCTGCATGACCTCCGACATGTATTCATCCATGTATGCCCAGTCAGGCTCACCACTGGCATCAACGGGAAGCATGAACGTGTCATCTTTGATTCGTTTCATAGAAACGGAATCGCCCCATGAATACTTTTGATACAATGTACCTCGCAGAACAGCAATTAAAAAGAGATAACGAATCTCAGATGCATTCACCTTATCTTTCAAATAGAGAGCAATATTATGGCTATCATTAGAGCAAAATGGCTTGGCTTGATATGAAAAAGTAAGTGTTTTTCCACCTATCATGATGCAGTCGCCATCATCCAGCCATTCATCTGGACACTCGACATATGTCATCACACCATTGTTTCCGGCTTGTGCCGTTACATAGGGGATTTCGCCACTATCTGGTGCAATATCCTTTTGCACAATGCTTTTCGTATTACTCATACGGAAAATATCAGTGAGTTTGAATGATTTCCACTTGCTTGCATCAATCTTCGCCATCGCCGTTACCGCCTTTCTGCATCGTGACGGTCACGGTCTTATCATCGGCACTTACTCGGCTCGAATACATCGCCGTGGTCATCAGCTTCTCACCGAGTGCCTTCGAGTCGATTCCTTTTTGGAACATCAGGTAATCCATCGCAGTCTTGCGGAAATCCTCCTCGAAAATCTCGAACGGCTTCTGTGGCACCTGATACGACAGATGCTCGGCGGGATTGACCCACTGGCACGTGTCGTCGCCGGATTGCTTCTCCACAACCTCGACCCAATGAGCCTCGATAGCCGCCCACTTACCGTAGATGTCGTGACGACCTTTGTTCTTGACCGTCGCCAGCCCATCAGATTCCATATAACAGGCAAAGAACTCCTTGTCATCCTGTCCAACGCCAGCCTCAAAGACAAAAATACTTGTAGTGATACCAACACCAAAGAACAAGTCTTCGGGCAACTTAATGACTTTTCTCAGACGATGATTTTTCAGAATACGCTTCATCTGCGCCTTGCTTGCCTTCTCCAGTTTCTTATCAGGCAAAATAAATGCACACTGCGTGTGGGAAGGAACATTATCCAGCACGTTCTCAACAATTGTCATGCATCCGTATTTATTCTCATAAGGCGGGTTCATCAAAACTTTCGTGATAGGCTTCGATTTCATCCACTCGCAGGCAGACTCGGTACGGGCGTCCATCTGCTCAAGGTTAGTTTTACCGTCTTTATGAATGAGCATGTTTGCACATGCCAGTGCATAAATCTCACGATCGAATTCAATTCCGAAAAGATGGCTCGATTTAATCTCGGCTGCTGCATCTGTCTGCATTCCTCCGACTTCTCGAATCATATTCGCCATAGCCTTTACAAGGAAACCACCAGACCCGCAAGTTGCGTCCAATATGTAGTCATCTTTATTTACATCAAGAATCTTATACATAAAGTCGGTGATATGTTCAGGTGTAAATACCTGACCAGCTTCGGACTTCTTCTTGTAACGATTGAATTCATTAAAGAAAATGCCCATTACGTCTTCACCACGCCATTCATTCGAGTTAACACACTCTGAAATCTCAACAACCCAGTCGATAAAATCATTGATTGCCTGTTGATTGTCCGTTGTATTCATTTTAATGTCGGAATATTCTTCCAACAGAATATCGATTTTCGCATTTTGCTTTCGGCTATCTTCGAGCGATTTGGACAGTGTCGAATGAATTGCTGTATGGAATGTCGCATACCCCATATCTTTCAGACGCTGCAATCCAGCACCATAACGCTCAGCGACTAAAGCACATGCAGTGAAAATCATGCGATGATACAGATTTTTAATACCGAATTCAAAATGCAGACCATTGTTGATCTTCGCAGTTAATTCATAAATACGCTCTTTATCAATACTATCCACGGTATAGAGCGATAAATAGTAACTAACACTCTGTAATTTGGCGGGTTTCTTTACTTCCTCTTCACCTTTGAAAACACGAATATCTTCTCCATTATATAGAATTCCCACAACTTTCTTATATTGTGTTTGCATAATACGCACGTTTTTCAGAACTTCATCAACCTGCGCTTGTCCAAGAGTAATACGAGTTGCTTTCGTTTCCAGAACAACTGCAACCTCATTTTTATTATTCGGCAGATACCAACCATCTGGTTTATCAGCTACTCCTAGAAACCCGAGTTGATTGAATGTGGTAAGCTGTCCAACACCAGCACGTGCAATTTCACTATTAACCAAACCAAGAGTTTCACGAGCTAAGTCACGAACTGAATCCTCTGTCATATTCTTTGCCATATTCATCAACCTCCCTCAAAGCATTTGAAAATGTTTCAGTGCGTTCATAATCGCTTTCTCTTTTTCCGGCGGGCACTGTGGCGCTTTGGCATCTTCCTTCTTTGACAGATTGTAATACTGTCCCACATCCAATCCGCACTTTCTTTTAATTTGGGAAATATACAGGCTAGAAACCTTCAGTCCATGATTCTCAAGCACATAGGTTTTAATCTCATCATAAGTTGCCTTGCTCTCAGCTACGGTCAAATCCAACTCGTCCATCTTAACCTCAACCTCGATATGTTGCTTCGCATTAAGTTTGGACAATAAACATACCGTCTCAACTGTTGTTTCAGTTTCCAAGGGAAGTTCTTTCACTTCCTCGCCATCAACAGGCACAGGGAAGTTGAATACAATCTTCTTTATCCAGCTTCCGTCTTTTCTCTTTTCCGGGAACATCTCAATTCGCTCGATAAAGGCTTTCATAAACTCTTTCTGTTCTGCTTCCGTTGCGGAATGGTAGACTTCATCAAATGCCAGTAAGAGCCGATAAATATTATCGCCGGAGATTTTCTCCTGCTGGATGCTGCGTATCTGACTTTGCAATTCGCCAATCTGAACTTCGATTTCTTCTATCGTATCATACTGTTCATCATATCGGCGCTGCAAATCCAAAATTTTTCTGTCATAGTGGGCATCGTTGATGTCCAAAGTATCCATCTGACGCTCCAAGCGGCTTTTTGTTCCAAAGGCTTGCTTTAGCTGTCCTTGCAGAACGGCGATCTGCTTTTCCATATCCTCTGTATCAACCGCCGTTCCGATTTTCGCTTGAATTGCTTCTACAAATCGGGGATTATTGACCATAGCGGAAATGATCTTTGCCACAAATTTGTTGATTTCCGTCTGCTCGATATTCAGCCGGAAGCTGCACTCATGTCCCGTCGGCGTAACCGTATTTTTGCAGTAGTAATAATACCGTGTTTTCTTGTCCTTGCTATGAGCCTTGGCAATATTGCCGTACATACTCTTTCCGCAACACGGGCATTTCAAAATACCGGATAGGATGTGTGCGTGGTCTGGATTGTTGACCTTTTCCCGCTTAAAGGAATTGATCTTGCGCTTTTCCTGTGCCAGATACCAATCTTCTTCGGAAATGATGGCTTCATGCTGACCCTCGTAAACAGGGAACTCCGACTGCTCGACCACGTGCATCTCATTTCTTGTACCTTGCCTCTTTTCGGTTCTCCGTCTGCCATAAGCAATTTTACCCATATAAACGGGATTATCCAGTACGTCCTGCACGAAGTTCCTTGAAAATCCGGGGATGGTGTTATTTTGCCGCAGCTTCTTCACAAACCCGTTGCGGTTGAGATATTTAGCAACTCCGGCAACGCCCTCATTGGTATGGATGTAGCGGTCATAAATAACACGGATTACTTCCACTTCATCCTCCGCAATGACAAGGTTTCCGCTTTCCAATTTGTATCCATAGGGAGCGAAACCGCCGTTCCATTTGCCCTCACGAGCCTTTTGCTCCCGTCCTGCCATTGTCTGTGTGCGGATATTCTCTCGCTCGATTTCCGCCACCGCAGACAGCACGGAAATCATAAGCTTTCCGGCATCCTTGGAGCTGTCAATGCCATCCTCCACGCAAATCAGGTTGACACCAAAATCCTGCATGAGCTGCAAAGAGTTCAGAACATCGGCTGCATTTCTGCCAAATCTGGAGAGCTTAAAGACAAGCACATAGGAAACGCCGTCTTTGCAGTCCTGGATGTCGTTCAGCATCCGTTGAAACTCCTGCCTCCCTTGGATGTTCTTGCCGGAAAATCCTTCGTCAGAATACTCCCCGGCAACGACCATATCCTCGTATGCCGCATACTTCCGCAACTTGTCCCGCTGGGCATCCAAGCTGTATCCGTCTACCTGCATGGAGGTGGACACTCTCGTATATAGATAACATTTAAGTTGCTTCTTTTTCAGAATCGCCACCTCCTTCGCTCATTTCTTTTACCATCAATCCCTCGTTGCGGATATAATACTCCAAAAGTCTAAGCACATAATCCGGTGCATGGCGGTTGTCCAATTCCCACTCGGTCATAGTCCGGTAAGGAATATGGACGAGCTTGCAAAAATCTTTCCGGTTCAGTCCTGTGCTTTCACGCAACTTAATAATTCTGTTTTTACAATCCATTCGTCTTTTCTCCAAAAAAGCAAAAATACACGTTGCGTACATATTATAGCATAGCCGCAACAAGTACGCAACGTGTAAATTGTAAATTTTTACGCAGCCTTATCCGTCAAAGGCTGCGCTTGCTTATCATCCTTGGAACACTCCACCGTTTGCGGAGTGTCCTGCTCTAATTTATCCAAAACCTGATGCCCGTACTTCTGGAGCATCTGGCTCATAACATCCACACAGCGGTCAAATGCCGCATTATATTTCGCTTCCTCATAATATTTCTTCAATAGGCAATTCCTCCATCAAAGTTCCATATCCTGTCCACGCTTCTGGGCAGGGTGTTTGTGTTCCTGCGTTTCCTTTCCTCTGATGAGGATAGAATTGATAAAAGCCCGAACCCTTTCGGATGCAATTTCCAGTGCATCCAGAAAAGGCTGGGCTTTCTGTTTCAGTTCCATATATTTTTCGCTTACTGCTTCATACCGCTGTTTCCAGATGGAAACCGTCTTTTCAGCGGAAGCCAGTTTCTCCTTCAAGCGCTTGTTGTCAGCATTGGCGATAATGCCGTTGACCGCATAGCGTTTGAGCGTGTCGCATTCATCCGGTGTCAGCGTGATATTATTTCCGAATGTGGCTTTCTTTCCCATCGTTTCAATCTCCTGCACCGTCAGAGCAACGGTCTTTGCTGTTTTGGTTTCCTTTTGCAGAGCTTCCAGTTTCTTTTTCTGTTTCTCCGTGGCAGCTTTGGCATTCTCCAACCCCCGCTTCGCCTGTGCCACCTGCCCGGTCACAGCTTCCAAGCGCTGCTGTTCTGCCTGCACCTTGAACTGGGTCACAGTCAGATGTTCCTCTGTACTGCCACGCTCTCCACGCTCCACATCGGTATATCCGGCATTTCGCATGAAATGAAAAAAGTCATCCTGCAACACACTGTAGGACGACTTCAAAATCTTTTTTCCTTTTGCGTTCAACATTGGATTACCATCCTTGTCAAGCACCGGCTTGGACTCCCATTTTTTACTGCGGCTGACCTGCGTGATCGTTTCCTTTACCGTTCCCCGGAGGGATTCATCCTTACATCGCTTCGACCACAGAATTTGCTTCTCTACCACCGGGATATAAACCACATGAAGGTGGTAGTGGTACACATCTTCGCCCAGAGCTTCGGACATTGCCTGGTTGCGCTCGTCGGCGTGCATCACAGCGGATAGGATATACTGCTCACCGCCTACGATCTCCACGGCGGCTTTATAGGCATCGGCATAAAACTGTTTTGCAAATTCATAGCCGCCGTGATTGTAGAAGTAAGCAGAGTTCACATCAAAGATCAACTCACCGTATTTGACGGCATCCGGTTTCAGACCTCTGGTGGAGATCACGCCGTCTTGTTCCATCTGCTCAAACATTTTTACATAATCGTCCGTGGGTGCTTTGAAATGGACGTTCAGAGAAGTGCGTTCCGGCACGATGTCCTGATTGCTGTAGCTGTCCTTTTCACGCTCATTGTGTTCCTGTACCTTCGCCACATCAGCCGGTGTTTCCAAGTCCTGATTTCTGGCTACGGTACGGTCTATTCCATCATTTCTTGCCATTGGATTTTTCCTTTCTTTGAGATTTGCAGACAGCGGAAGGCTGGAGAACGGCACTTTTTCAAAGTGTAATAACCCACTATGACACTTTCATCCATACTGGCTGCAAAGTGCCGTGGGCTCTCCGAGGGCTCTCCCGAGGGGGAATGCGGTCACTGCGGTGACCTCTGCTGACCAAGGCGAAAATGTCTGCGCCTTTTCCCATGGTCAGCCCGTCTGCATGAAGCTGTTCTGCGGAACATTTCTTGCAGACGATGGCAGCGAAAACCGTATCTTTCACTGCCTGTCCATGGGCAGCACTGCGGTGCGCCTATGGGGACGGGAGATGCGGAGGGCTGTTGCCGGGGTATCACTTCTCCCGTCTTTTCTGCCATACGATGTCGTAACCAAGCACAGCGGCAAGCTCCAATACTTCCTTGTATCGGATGCTTTCCCGCTGTAATTTTGCGGACAGGTTGGAAACGCTGTCGCTCCAACCGTACTCGTCCGAGAGCAGGTCAACTACTTCCTGCATAGTCATTCCGGCACGGATGATCTGTGCCTTGATTTCGTTGCGTACATTCATATTGTAAATTCCTCCATATTTTTGATTTACAATTCGGTGCAAAGGCTACTCCCCAAAGCGGAGCAGATGCACCGAACAGTGAAAAATCTGCTTTCTCCAAAATCGCTTTCATTTTGTGAGTGCGATACTCTGTCCATACAGGCATATATCCCACTTTGCTGTTCCGTGGGATTTTGTCTGAAACAGTGAAAACACCCATTGTTTCGTAAACTGGGTGCATGGTTTGGAGAAGCACGATTTGGTGAAATGGTTTCGTCCTGCGGTCAAGAACTTTGCTGTTTCCATTACCATTGATTTTCAATGCCCGAAAACAGGTCAGTTCTGACAGCTGATTATTCCTATAAAAAAGGAAAACAGGTAAAACGCTGTGTACATACATACAGAAAACGAAAGACAGGAATCAGTCCTGCCATTCCTCCGGTACGTACGTACATGGCGAAACGTCGTAAAACCCGTCTATATTAGGTCGTGCCACAGCTTCCACACCCATAAATCCCCATACCCGCCGTCCGGCTGAGTTGGTGATGTTGTTGCAATGCTCCAAATTAAATTTCTTTGCATTGGCAACCATGGCATCGCTGAAGCTGCGGGATTTCA
>OIFE01000809.1_pt1 | contig 19965 bp, 10 predicted proteins | sample 1581921 | NCBI WGS metagenome assembly OIFE01 (sample SAMN04414075, study PRJEB24778) | human gut metagenome | material: faecal | host: Homo sapiens | reverse complement strand
GAAAAGACATGAGTCGCAATGATGAAATCATGGCCTGCATCAAGCACTTTGCTCTGTATGGGGCAGCCGAGGCAGGACGGGATTATAACACCGTAGACATGAGCCGCCAACGGATGTTCAACGATTATATGCTGCCCTATCAGGCCGGTGTAGAAGCCGGAGCAGGTAGTGTAATGGCTTCTTTCAACGAAGTGGAAGGTGTGCCGGCAACAGCCAATAAATGGCTGATGACCGATGTGTTGCGCGGTGCATGGGGATTTAATGGTTTCGTGGTAACAGACTTCACCGGAATCTCCGAAATGATAGAACACGGAATCGGCGACCTGCAAACCGTGTCGGCACGGGCCATCAATGCCGGAGTAGATATGGACATGGTCAGTGAAAGCTTCATCGGTACATTGAAGAAGTCTGTCGAAGAAGGCAAAGTATCAGTCGAAACAGTCAACACAGCTTGTCGCCGCATCCTGGAAGCCAAATACAAACTGGGGTTGTTTGACAATCCCTATAAATACTGCGACCTGAAACGTCCGGCACGTGACATCTTCACAAAAGAGCACCGTGCCGCAGCCCGGAAAATTGCGGGAGAAAGCTTCGTGCTACTGAAAAATGAAGGACTTTCACCTACCCTCGCACCTGTACTTCCTCTCTCTCCTACCGGTACTATTGCAGTGATCGGCCCTTTGGCCAACACCCGTTCGAATATGCCGGGCACATGGAGCGTAGCTGCCGTACTGGACAAAAGTCCTTCTCTGGTAGAAGGTTTGACCGAATGGGTGGGCAATCAGGGAAAAATACTTTATGCCAAAGGCAGTAACCTGATCGGTGATGCTGCTTATGAAGAGAGGGCAACCATGTTCGGCCGTTCGCTGAACCGCGATAACCGCACCGATCAACAACTGCTGGACGAAGCGCTGAAAATAGCTTCACAAGCGGACGTGATTGTTGCCGCATTGGGTGAATCGTCGGAGATGAGCGGTGAAAGCAGTAGCCGCACCAACCTCAATCTGCCGGATGTACAGCACACTCTGCTGGAGGCTTTGCTGAAAACAGGAAAGCCCGTAGTTCTCGTACTGTTTACGGGACGTCCGCTGGTACTCAATTGGGAACAGGAGCATGTCCCTGCCATCCTGAACGTATGGTTCGGGGGTTCGGAAGCCGGTCCGGCTATCGGAGACGTATTGTTCGGTGCAGTCAACCCGGGCGGAAAACTGACCATGACTTTCCCGAAAAGTGTAGGACAGATCCCACTTTATTATGCACACAAGAATACCGGACGACCGCTGAAAGAAGGCAAATGGTTCGAGAAATTCCGCAGTAACTATCTTGACGTGGACAATGATGCTCTCTATCCGTTCGGATACGGACTGTCGTATACGACCTTCCGATTCAGTGACATCACATTGAACCGTTCGTCCATCGGAATGGACAATGAACTGGTAGCCTCCGTCACCGTAACTAATACCGGAGACCGTGCCGGCAGTGAAGTGGTGCAACTCTACATCCGTGACTTGGTGGGCAGTGTCACCCGTCCGGTCAAGGAACTGAAAGGATTTGAAAAGATCTATCTGCAACCGAATGAATCAAGAACCGTCCGCTTTACAATAGCTCCGGAAATGTTGAAGTTTTACAATGCCGACTTGAAGTTTGTAGCTGAGCCGGGCGATTTCGACGTGATGATAGGCCCGGATAGCCGGAATGTGAAAACAGCACGGTTTACATTGCGTTGAACCGGATACACAAGGGAATAGAAAAGAATAAGATTCACCACAGAATCACACAGAGTTCCACAGAGATGATTTTCTCTTAATATGCTATAAACAAAAGATTAAAACTCAGTGAAACCCCGTGTTACTCTGTGGTGAAACAAAAACCATTACAAACAAGAAATCATTATGAATATCCAACTTGTCACTCACAACAGCAAGCTCCTCTTCGTCCTCTTCGCTCTTTTTCTTTTTGTAGCATGCAAGCCAAAAGAAAAGCCCTCGTCTGCCACATCACTGACAGATGACGCTCTGATGGATACCGTCCAGCGACGAACCTTCAACTACTTCTGGGATGCTGCCGAACCTAACAGCGGACTGGCACGCGAGCGCTATCACATGGATGGCGAATACCCGGCAGGAGGGCCGGAGATTGTTACCTCAGGAGGCAGCGGCTTCGGCATTATGGCTATCCTGGCCGGTATTGATCGGGGATACGTCAGCCGGGAAGAAGGCTTACGGCGTATGGAGAAAATAGTCGGTTTTCTGGAAAAAGCCGACCGCTTTAAAGGTGCATATCCGCATTGGTGGAACGGAGAGACGGGACATGTACAGCCTTTCGGACAAAAGGATAACGGAGGCGACCTGGTAGAGACAGCCTTCCTGATGCAAGGTCTGCTGGCCGTACACCAATATTATGCAGAAGGCTCGGCGGAAGAAAAAAAACTTGCCGGACGTATAGACAAGTTGTGGCGGGAAGTGGACTGGAACTGGTACCGCCATGGCGGACAGAATGTGCTGTATTGGCATTGGAGTCCCGAATATGGCTGGGAAATGAATTTCCCGGTACATGGCTACAATGAATGTCTGATTATGTATATCCTTGCCGCTGCTTCTCCTACCCATGGAGTACCGGCAGCAGTCTATCATGAAGGATGGGCACAAAACGGAGCCATCGTTTCGCCCCACAAGGTAGAAGGCATCGAACTGCACCTCCGCTATCAGGGTGGAGAAGCGGGTCCGTTATTTTGGGCACAATACTCTTTCCTCGGACTCGATCCGGTGGGGCTGAAAGACGAGTATTGTCCGAGCTATTTTAACGAAATCTCACACTGGTAAACCGTGAATACTGCATTCGCAACCCGAAACACTACAAAGGCTACGGACCAGACTGTTGGGGACTGACCGCCAGTTACTCCGTGGACGGATACGCTGCCCATGGACCGTTGGAACGTGACGACCGGGGAGTCATCTCTCCCACTGCCGCTCTCTCTTCTATTGTCTACACACCGGATCAGTCACTGCAAGTAATGCATCACCTGTACGAAATGGGAGACAAAGTATTCGGTCCTTACGGATTCTATGACGCTTTCAGCGAAACTGCCGATTGGTATCCGAAGCGATATCTGGCCATCGACCAAGGCCCGATAGCCGTAATGATAGAAAACTACCGGACAGGACTATTGTGGAAACTCTTCATGAGCCATCCCGATGTACAAAACGGACTAAAAAAACTGGGATTCAATGTAAAGAAATAAATGATAAAATCAATACTTATCGCTTTATGCACAGTTCTCCTCTGCTGGAATAGCATTCCGGCAGAGGCACAGACGCCACAGGATTCAGTACGCTTCATCGGATATCTTCCCGTCCGACACACCGACCCCACGAAATGGATAACCCGGTATCAAAGTGAAATAGACCGATACCAAACAGAAAACCAAATGCTGAAGGATACCTCCTGTGACGTACTCTTTCTAGGCAGTTCTTCCATTAACTTGTGGGATAATATCTATCGGCACATGGCTCCGCTAAAGATTCTCCGGCGTTCGTACGGAGGTGCCGCGCTCCGGGATATGCTCTACAATTATGATGTAATCGCCCGGGGATATCACCCCCGCAGTATTGTGATTTACGTAGAAAATGACCTCGCAGGCACTCCCGAGGACCTGACTGTAGGCGAGACATTCGACTTCTTCCGCTTGCTGACCAATCGCCTGCAACGGGACTATCCGGATATTCCGATATTTATTCTCTCCTATAAGCCTTCACTCGCACGCAAAGAGATGATTCCGAAGCATGAAATCATAAATGCTTTGCTTCAGGAATATGCTTCGAAGAGAGGGGGACTCACTTATATTGACGTAGCCTCCTGTCTGTACGACAACAATGGAAAGTTAAGAAAAGACATCTTCAAACAGGACGGATTGCACATGAATCAGAACGGTTACGATCTGTGGACTGCTATCCTGAAACCGAAAATACTGGAAAGCATCCGATAAAATTACGATTTCCTCCACAAGCCTCCCTATCTGTTGCATAGCAGGGAGGTTTATTTCTGTTTATATACTTTTTTCATAGAGTTGATATATTAAATCTATCTGTTATTTATATATTTGCGTTTATAAATACGGAATAACTATGAATAGACATAAATTAGCCTTTTCTTTGATCGGTATTTTCATCGTTCAATTATCTTACGCCGGATATTTTAAGCACATAGGTAGAGAAGAAGGTCTTTCGCAATCGTCCGTTATGGCTATCTATCAAGATAAGCTGGGTAGAATGTGGTTTGGTACACGTGAAGGAGTCAACATCTACAATAGTAATAAGATGGCCGTTTATAAGGCATGGATACAAAACGGAAATCGACCGGATCAGAAAATCTTGATAGGGAATGAGGTTAGTGCCATTACAGGGAGTCAAAACGGAGATGTGTTTCTGATCGTTGACCATGCTTTACTGAAATACGATATTCGTAAAGAGACTTTCGAACGTCTACGTCAAGGATCTGTCTATGCTCTAACATCTCATGCCGGTGAGATATGGTGTGCCGGACACGACTCTATTTTCCGATACAACCCCCAAAATAATCAATTAGACTTTCAATTAAAAACAGGTATATCATCCATCAACTATCTGACGATAAATGGCAACAGGTTTTATATCGGTGCCAAAGAAGGTCTATATACCACGGAAAACAAAGGGAGGGTTCAATGCCTGATCCCTAAAGTAGATGTTTATCGTATTTTTCAAAGCTCCTGTCAGGAACTTTGGGTAGGCTGCCGTACACAAGGGCTATACCGTATCAACCGGAACGGACGAATCAACCGCATTCCTTATGACCCCTCATCACCAAACGGCATTTCCAGCGAACAAATACGTGAATTTGTAGAAGATCAGCAAGGAAACATCTGGTTCGGGACCTTCGACGGTTTACAAAAATATGATCCAAGCACCCAAACCTACAGCCTCATCAAGCAAGAACAACGCCCGGGAGGGCTCAGCCATTCTTCTATATTTTCACTCTATCAGGATGTACAAGGCACTATCTGGATAGGTAGTTATTATGGAGGAGTCAACTACTTTAACCCGGATAACAACGCATTCAATTACTACACTTATAATCCCGATCGTAGCGACTGTCTCAACTACCCGTTCGCCGGGGCTATGACCGAGGACAAAGATCACCACCTATGGATATGCACCGATGGTGGTGGATTGGCATGCTTAGACCGACAAGCGGGACATTTCACCACTTACACTGCCGGAGGCCCCAACTCACTGCCCCACAATAATCTGAAAAGTATTTGTTACGACCCTAAAAGAGACTGCTTATATATCGGTACACATATGGGAGGACTCTCCCGGTTCGACCGCAAGACCGGACGTTTTTACAACTACCTCAATCATTCCACGAAAGGCCTCAAAGAGCCCAATGATGTTATCTTCCAAGTATCTTTCTATAACGACCAGTTAATCGTTTCCGCTCGTAACGGAGTTTTTTCCATGAATCCCGATACAAATGAATTCCGCTTGCTTTATGACGGATATTACTATCAAACTTTCACCATTGATCCCAAAGGTTTTCTCTGGTTGTCGGCAGGTACTAACTTATATAGTATAAATCTGAAACACCCTGAAGAAGTCAAATCATTCAGTCTGCCTGCATCCATTGGACAGTTCGGCATCAGCAAGATTTTGAAAGGTAACAATCAATATCTTTATATCGCCACTTTAGGTTCAGGACTTTTTTGTTATAACGAACAAACTCAGACCTGCATCAACTATACTCCCGAGCAGAACCAATTACTCAGTAATTATTGCTATAATCTTCTACAGACTTCGACAGACAACATACTCATCACAAGTGATCGGGGTATCACACTGTTTAATCCAACCACCGAATCATTCCGTTCCATTGAACTGGATAACGGACTGTCCCTTTCATCCATCATTAATGGTTGTGGTGTATGGATGTGTAGTGACCATACTATATTTATCGGAGGTACAGGAGGGCTTAGTTCTTTTCTGGAAAAAGACCTGAACAAAGAATATCCCAAACCTAAGCTCTATTTTTCAAGTTTATCCGTCAACAACGCACGGATAAGTCCGGATGACAAAAGTCGTATACTGACAGAAGGGCTCCCTTTTGTCCGGGAAATAAATCTAAATGCCACCCAAAATAACCTGACTATTGAGTTTGCTTCTTCCAACTATGTGGATATACTGAATAATACTTGGTATGAGTATCAGTTAGAAGGTTTTGACAAGCAATGGTCACTCACCTCACAAACAAGCCTGAAATACACCAATCTGGATCCTGGAGACTACGTGTTACACGTACGGCAAAAAGGGAACTCCCTGAAAATGCGCAAAGCACAGGAGATCTTATTACAAATACATATCAGTACCCCATGGTACCTTACTTGGTGGGCATGGCTCAGTTACATCACTATCAGCATTTCAGTGACCTATTTTATCTGGCTCGAAAAAAGTTCCAGAAGAACTTTGGCGATATTACGGCAAAGCCTCTTTTCTCTTACCTATCATCAGATTCTTTTTAATCCAGCTATTTAAATAGACCATGAGTCCATATTGATTAAATAGTCTTCTTTACGAGCATAAATTTACTTTCAGATGTTATTCCCCTTATCTGGTATCCGCCTTAGGTCATTTAAGATTTTCCTGTTTAGCTCCTTTGCGATATTCCATCGGAGTAACGTTATATTGATTTTTAAAACAACGGCTGAAATAGCGTGGAGAACCGAAACCTAATCTATCAGATATTTCTGCTACCTGTAAATAAGGTTCGTTCCTCAACATCAGCGATGCTTTTTTCAATCGGTGATTTAGAATAAATTCATTGGGTGTCATCCCTGTCAATGCTTTAAATTTTGTGTGTAACAATGTTCGGCCCATTCCAAGTTCCTGACATAATACACCAATATCAAAGTCTTCATTATCAATATGTTTATCTACCACCTTAATCACTCTATCCAAGAAACCTTTATCTATTGGATTAGCTGCCAACAGGTTGATTTCTAAAATCTGATCTTTGGTAAAACGGCTTTGCATCAACAAGCGGTTACGAATCAAATTATTGCAACGGGTTATTAAGATTTTTGCATTGAAAGGCTTGGTGATATAATCGTCTGCTCCACGGCGTAGCCCTTCTATATTTTGATCTACAGTGTCAAGTGCTGTCAACAACACAACCGGAATGTGACACAGGTTTATGTTATTCTTTATTTTCAGACACATCTCCGTTCCTGTCATTACCGGCATCATAACATCACTCACTATCAAATCGGGAACTTCTGCAAAAGCCTGTTTCAGTCCCTCCTCGCCATTAGCAGCCGTCACCACCTGATAAAGTGATGAAAATATTTCTTTGAGTACCTGCAAAAGCTCCACATTATCTTCTACCAATAATACTTTCCGTTTCCCTTCCCGTTCATCTATCAAGGGAGTTTCGAATGTAGAATCATCCTTTTTCATAAAATTCTCATCCGGTATGGTATTCTCTTGTACCATAGGTTCCTTTTCCGGAGATTCCAGAAAAACGACTTCAGTATCCTTTTCAAAACAATCACGGGTTTTAGGTAACTTCACAATAAAACAGCTTCCTTCATTTAACTCACTTTCTACCTCAATTGTACCATGATGTAGCTGAATGATACTTTTCGTTAATGCAAGTCCGATACCAGTGCCAACATGAATCGCTTTATTCCGATTGTTCGCCTGATAAAAACGATCAAATATCCGTTCCTGTTCTTCTTTACTAATGCCATTCCCGGAATCCTTAACTGCAATAACAACCTGATCCGGCGTGGTAGAGGTTAATATGCTTATTTCTCCTTTATCCGGAACATGTTTAAAAGCATTCGAAAGCAAATTAAACAAAACTTTTCGCATTTGCCAGTCATCTATCCAAATAGAGACATCCTGCTCCAACAGTTTCAGATGGTAAGAAATGGACTTCTGAGAGGCATAAGCAGAGAAAGAAAGATAGACTTCCTCTAAAAATGTATTCAGACTTTGTTCCGATAGTTTTAATTGGATATAGTTCTGATCGAATTTCCGAAAGTCAAGCAATTCTGAAATTAGAAGTTTCATTTGTTGGGCATGCTTCCTTATCCTGAAAATACTATTATGCAAAGATGGAGGTATCGTATTCTTTTGTAACATAAGCTCTACCTGACTTATAATAAGAGTTAAAGGAGTACGAAACTCATGGCTCACATTGGTAAAGAATCGTAGTTTAGCTTGGTTCATCTCTTCAATATGTTCCTTTTCAATACGTTCTTTCTCCAGCGACATCGCCAAAGTTCTTCTGGAACTTCTACTTAGTTAAGAACAATTAGTGCCTATATTGCGAACAAAAATAGCATAGAGGGGTCTCTTCCACGACATAGTTCAACCATGTTATTCATATTTTGTAAAGTTTAATAGTATACGGATAATGAAAAAGAACAAATTATGTCCAATATATCTATCTGATTAAGTATCCTATCGCAAAATTTTGTACATAAAAGCCATATAGGAAATACGGATTAAGTCAGACTCCAAATTGACTATGAATAATTAGTGTCCTTATTGAGAATAAAAGTATCACATCGGATCAGATCAGTTACCGTAGTTTTGTGGTGTATTTAACACTTTTATTAACTCAATCTAAAGTATTATGAGAAAAAGCAAATTACATTTGCTACCCTTATCTTCTAAAAGGGTACTTGTAAGTACATCGTTAATAATGCTTTTAAGCGGTAGCGCCTGGGCTGTTTCTTCACAAGAGACAGTTGAAAACGGAGATGCGATCACAGCAGTCCCCCAACAGCGCAGAACGGTTAAAGGTATTGTAAAAGATGCAAATGGAGAACCGATTATCGGAGCCAACGTCATTGTGAAAGGTAATAAAACTATTGGCGTCATCACAAACCTGAACGGAGAATTTAGTCTCGAAGTACCGTCCAACGCAACACTGCAAATCTCTTACATCGGCTATCTTAATAAAGAAGTCAAAGTAAGTGGCAACCAGGTGTCTTTCAACATCCAATTGGAAGAAGACAGCAAAACACTCGATGAGGTAGTAGTAGTTGGATATGGCACACAGAAAAAGGCCAATTTAACAGGTGCCGTATCTTCCGTTGATTTTGAAGAACAAACTAAATCACGCCCCATTACGACAGTATCTTCGGCATTAGCCGGTCTAAGTCCAGGACTTCAAGCCAGTTCAGGCTCGGCAATGCCGGGAGAAGATAACACAACCTTACGGGTACGTGGTAACGGTACAATGAATAATGCCTCACCTTTGATTATCATAGATGGTATGGAAGGTTCATTGAATGCTATTAACCCTCAGGACATAGAAAATATCTCTATTCTAAAAGATGCAGCTTCCTGTGCTATTTATGGTGCCCGTGCTGCCAACGGAGTCATCTTAGTCACAACAAAAAGCGGTGATCGAGACAAAATACAGGTAAACTATAGTGGACGCATCTCTTTCAACAGCCCGACACGCATGATCGAAACGATGAGTAACTATGCGGATTATATGGAATTAATGAACGAATCTTGCGAAAATGTTGGCTCCGGTACTCTTTTTGACCAAAAGTATATCGATTTGTGGAGAGAGAAATCAAAAGATCCCAATGGAGTAAACGAAAACGGTGTTCCTAATTACATCGCATACCCAAATACCAACTGGCTGAAAGAATTATACTCAGGAGGTATGATACACGAACATAACCTTTCAGTTTCAGGAGGATCTAATAAAATTCGTTTCCTATTGTCAGCCCGCTATCAGGATAATGAAGGTATTGTAGACAACACAGCCAACAAGACCTATTCTGTACGTGCCAATATTGAAGCCAATCCAACTCAATGGTTGACTTTAGGTACGCGTACTTATGCTTCACAAATGGATCGTGAAGTGGGTGACTTTAGCAATGCCAATACTTTCCTCCGACAATCTACAGCCGGTACTTATCCCGAATGGAACGGAAGTTTCGGCTACCCGGAATGTCCGGACGAACGTGCAACAGCCAATAACCCACTATATAAACTGGCACGGAATGATGGCTTCAAACGCTACAACCGTTTCAACACGACCCTATTTAGCAAGGTCAAGTTCTTTAAAGATTTAAGCTGGGATTTCAATTTCAATTACAACCGTTACATCTACGAAACCCGCCAATGGGGGGTACCTGCTTATCAGACACGTTTCAGTGACGGGGTAATTGTCGATGGTATCACTCCTCCTTCTCAATTAAGCACAAGTTTCGGTTATGAGTCCAATTACTCTTATACATTGGAAAACCTGTTAAACTACCATCATACATTTGCTCAGAAACACGATGTATCCGCGCTGTTAGGCTATCAGGAATTCTATAAGAATTACTATACTGTAGATGCCGCAAAGAAAGGTTTGATCGACGAATCACTGAACCAGTTTGATGAAGCAACCGAAATGACAAGTACCAAAGGTGCAACCCAGGATTATGCCACACGTTCTGTATTTGGACGCGTGAACTATGCATATAATTCCCGGTATTTATTTGAGGCAAATTTCCGTTATGACGGCTCCTCACGTTTCCACAAAGATCATCGTTGGGGATTCTTCCCTTCCTTATCAGGTGCATGGCGCATCTCAGAAGAAAGCTTCATGGAAAATACCCGTACTTGGCTGGATAACCTGAAAGTCCGTGCATCCTGGGGTAAATTAGGTAACTCTGAAATTGGTAACTACGAATACATGTCAGTATACAGTACCACCAACGCAGTATTTGGAAATGCCTTAAATTCTGCATTGTATATGGGTGCCATCGCCAATAGCTTACTGAAATGGGAATCTACCACCTCTGTCAACTTTGGTATTGATGTTAATTTATTAAAGAACCGTCTGAGCATAAGTGCCGACCTGTATCAAAAGAAAACTGACGGTATCTTATATCGCCCGACTATTCCTTATGTATTCGGAACAATGACTGCCCCCCGTCAGAACCTCGCCAAAGTGAGCAATAAGGGAGTCGAGTTATCACTGGGATGGCGTGATAACATAGGAGGGGTAAGCTACTCCATTAACGGCAACTTCTCATACAACAAAAGCAATATCGATGCCTATAACGGCACTTATGAAAGAACATGGGTAGAAGATCCGAATAACAAACTGACCGGTGGTAAATGGGAAGATAATATCGGTAAAGTGTCCAGTGGTGGCACAACACCCATTGTTGAAGGCCGCATGATGAACGAATACTATTTACGGAACGTTTATCATGGCAATGGCTCTTACTACAATGCAGATGGCAGCGTAAACCCTCAAGGAGGACCTAAAACCGGTATGATCCGTACAGAAAAAGATATGGCATGGGTGAAAGATATGATCGCAGCCGGATATGAATTTCAACCGGGGAAAACGGTTGCTAAAAACAAGATCTGGTATGGTGATTACATCTATGCCGACTCCAATAATAATGGAGTATATGGCGATGATAATGACTATACTTTCCAAAAAACTTCCAATAAGCCTAAATACAATTTCGGTTTTCAGGCCTCTGCCGCATGGAAAGGATTCGACCTCTCTATGGTATGGGCAGGAGCTGCCGGATTCAGCATATATTGGGGGGCAACCACAGGATACAACGCCGCATCTACTGAATGGGGTAGTACTATCGCACAACGGGTTGCTGAAAATCATTATTTCTACAATCCCGAAAATCCGGATGATCCACGTACCAACATCAACGCAAAATATCCGCGTATGGCTTATATAGACGGCTATGTACAAAATCGTCATGGCAATACAACCTTATGGCTGTACAAAGGTGATTACATTAAATTGAAGAACCTGTCTCTAGGCTATACTCTACCGAAAAACTGGGTTTCAAAAATTGCTATGCAAAATGCACGTGTTTATGTTTCAGCTGAAAATCTGCTGACAATTACCGGATTTGAAGGCCAAGACCCGGAATCTGCTACCGGTATGGGCTATTCTCCGTTTAGGACAATTGCAATAGGTGCCAATATAACATTCTAAATAAATCTTGAAATCTTATGAAACTATTAAATAAATTATTCATATTAACAGCCACAGCAATTGCTATAAGCAGTTGCCAAGGAGATTTACTGGACACAAAGCCATATGATAAAGCATCATCGGGCAGTATGTGGAGCAACGAAAACTTTTGTACTATGGGAGTAGCATCTATCTACGCTACCCTGCGAGAAGGTTATGTAGCAAAAGAGGCTTATCTAATGGAGGCATTCAGCGTGGGAGCAACCTGCCGTGACAACGATTATCCGCTACTGGCCGGTACAGCTTCCATCGGTTCCGGAATATTCTCAGACTATTGGAAACAACATTATGCAGGTATCTACCGTGCCAATGATGCCATTGTACATCTACCCGACGCACCGATAAGTGAAAGCGTAAAAGGTAAATTATTATCCGAAGCAAAAGTATTGCGTGCATTTTATTATTACAAACTGAATGCAGTTTTCAGGGGTGTTCCTTATTATAATACGCCTATGGAACTTGATCAGGCAGACAAACCACGTGAAAGCGAAGAGAATATATGGAATTTCTGCATACAAGATTTAACCGACGCAATAAATGATCCGAATTTTCCCGACCGTATCGCTGCCGGTAAAGCAGAATGGGGTCATGTCACCAAATCAGTGGCTTATGCATTACGTGGAAAAATCTATCTATGGACCAAAGAATGGAGCAAAGCGGAAGCAGATTTCCGTAAAGTAGGTGAATTGGGACATTCATTATTTCAGGATGGGTACAAGCAACTCTTCAAAGAAGCTAATGAACAGAGTGATGAAGCTATCTTCTCTTTGCAGTGTATCGATAATAATGGTAGCACTTACGGAAATTCCATGAGTTTCCGTTATGGTGGTCGTACCACATTTGGTTCTTGCTGGAACACTATGTTAGCCAGTGTGGATTTTGTAGAAACCTACGAAAATATAGACGGCAGTAAATTTAACTGGGATGAATACATTCCGGGATTCTCAAGCTTAGATATTAAAGACCGTGAAGTATTCTTCTTGCGTAATACTGATCCGGCAACAGTAAAAGCACAGTATCGCGAAATCGGCTTTGACGGCACGGAAGAGGCATTAGACGACATGGTAAAAAAAATAAAAGCCAAAGTAGACGGACGTCTGGAGAAGTTGAGTGACAAGGCAAAAGCATTATATCTCCCGGCAGGAAACGAGGCTCGTATCAAAGCTGCTTATGACAGCCGCGATCCTCGTTTAGCCCAAACTGTCATCACTCCATATGCTACATATGACGGTTCGGGAAACAGTGTAGACCACACCTTCACTTCACGCTGGCCCTACTATGGTGCTGACACCGATTATCCTTATGACTTACGTACTGACACTCAGAGCCATTTATACTATTTGTTCCGCAAATTTGTTGCTGAAGGTTCAAGTGAGATGACCAATCGTGAACAATCTCCGATTGACCTGCCAATTATCCGCTACGCAACTGTCGTCATAGGATTGGCAGAAGCATTGAATGAGCAGGGTAAAACCGATGAGGCCATCGAATGGCTGAATAAAGTACGCCAACGTGCCGGTGTTGCACTGTTGAACAGCAATACTGCCACTATGGTTCAGGGACAGGAAGATATGCGCGTTCGTATCCAGAATGAATTCCGCTGGGAAACAGCAGGTGAAGGAGTTGACTTTTACGAAGAACTCCGTTGGAAAACATGGAAAGAAAGTAAATTTAATAATGCTGATGGTACAGCCGGGATGAAAGATGTATGGGGGACTATCACCTATCCTTACACATGGGGAGGAGACCAATATTATGTATGGCCAATCCCAAAACATGAAACTGATATGAACAAATCCCTGACCCAGAATTCGGGCTGGAATTAAACAAATACGTTTAAGCTACTGATTCTTATAAACCAAAGGGCTGTGTCAAAAACTCTTTTCACCACAGATTACACGGATTATCACAGATTATCAACATGGATAATCAATGACTTAGAACTCATTTTGTGTTACTCAGTGTCCTCTGTGGTGAGTTTCGACACACGCCCTCTATTCCATCTGAAAAGAAAGTTCTAAACAGACTCTTTTATCATTTTTTCCTCTTTTGAAGGTTGATTCCCTCAAATATCCAACTAAAATAGAAAAATTATATAGCATTAAGAACCATTTAGTAAGATAAAATAGCAATAAATTGTGTTACTTTGCCTACGTTAAAATCTTAATTTTATTACGATGAAGAAATTATTAATATTCACTCTCTTGCTATGCTGTACTGTAAAAGCTCTCAGCTATACAGAACGGAACTATCTTCAAAAACAGGCCAACGTAAGCAGTTTGCAGGAAGTGCTTATATTAAATCAACAATGGGTCACTTATCCTGCTTATACCGACCGAACCGGATGGGACACTTTTTTAGGCTCTTTCAAGAATGAATGTATCCTTCGCGGAGAGAAGCAGTTGAATTATCAATGGCAGGTTGTGAAAGCTACTGATTATATGGAATTTGAACGCAGCGGCAACCGTAGCGTTATGGAAACTCCTTTCGCCAATAATAACAATGCCATAGCCGACCTGCTACTCGCTGAACTCGCAGAAGGGAAAGGACGATTTATCGATCAGCTGATCAACGGTGTATATCATTCCTGCGAGATGACTTCCTGGGCATTGGCCGCCCATTTGAATGCACAACAGTCTCACCGCTCATTACCCGATTTTAAAGAAAACATCATAGACCTGACAGCAGGTGACTTAGGCTCTTTACTCGCATGGACCTATTATTACATGCACAAAGAGTTTGACAAGCTCAATCCTGCTATATCCGAACGTTTACGGCATACGCTCCAACAGCGTATATTGGATCCTTACATGAATAACGATCACTTCTGGTGGATGGCAGTGAACTATAGACCGGGAATGTTGGTCAACAACTGGAATCCTTGGTGTAACAGCAACGCCTTAATGTGTTTTATGCTGCTTGAAAATGATAAAGAAATGTTAGCGAAGGCAATATACCGCAGTATGGTTTCGGTAGATAAATTCATCAACTATACCCATACCGACGGTGCATGTGAGGAAGGCCCCTCCTATTGGGGACATGCCGCCGGAAAAATGTTTGATTATCTGGAATTACTGTCAGCCGTTACCGGGGGAACTGTCTCCATCTTCGATAATCCCATGATAAAGAATATGGGCGAATATATATCACGGTCATACGTGGGCAAAGGATGGGTGGTTAATTTCGCTGATGCTTCGGCGAAAGGCAGTGGAGACGCTCCCTTGATATTCCGGTATGGCAAGGCTGTAAACAGTAACGAAATGAAAGGATTCGCTGCTATGATTAACACCAATAAACTCCCTTCCGGACGCGATATATACCGTACGCTTGCTGCTATAAAAATTGCGAACGAACTAAAAGAAACTCAAGCGACACATCTGACTCCCCCATTCTCCTGGTATCCGGAAACCGAATTCTGCTATATAACTGACAATAAAGGAAACTTTCTGGCCGCTAAAGGAGGATATAACGACGAGAGCCATAATCATAATGACGCAGGTACCTTCTCTTTCTGGATAGACCAAACTCCTTTTCTTATTGATGCTGGAGTAGGGACCTATACACGCCAGACATTCAGCAAGGATCGCTACACCATTTGGACTATGCAGAGCAACTATCACAATCTCCCCCTGATTAATGGCGTCCCCCAGAGATACGGAGCAACATATAAAGCAACACAAGTACAAGCTGACAAGAGGAAAAACACATTCACAGCCAATATAGCGACAGCCTATCCGGCCGAAGCAGAAGTGGAATCATGGATACGTTCCTATTCACTTCAGAAAGGGCAATTACGGATTTCAGACTCTTTCCGTCTGACAACAGCCAAACAGCCTAATCAAATCAATTTCATGACATGGGGGCAAGTGAATACGGAAATACCGGGAAAAATTCAATTGGAAGTAAAAGGAAAGAAAGCCTTTATAGAATATGATAAACAACTGTTCGATGTGAAAACAGAAACAATTCCATTAACAGATCCCCGGCTATCCAATGTATGGGGTAAATCGATTTATCGCATTACACTCACAGCAACAAACATCTATAAAACAGGAAATTATTCTTTTATCATAAAAAAACAATAAAACATGAACTTAAAACCTTTATTGGGAGCAGCCTGCGCAATGATATGTGTGGCTTGCTCAAACCACAAACCCACAGTACCGTCTTTTATAACAGAGAATGTAGAATTTGCCAAAGCACAACTTGGTTTGGCCATCGACACCATCGAAGCAAGCGGAAAATGTCTCAATCCTGTAACTCTCAATAGAGATGGATCTGTATATTACTGCGGATATGCCGATTGGCGCAGTGGATTTTTTCCCGGTAGCATCTGGTATCTGTACGAACTGACAGGTGACACCAGCTATCTTCCACTGGCCAGAAAATATACTGAAGCCATTCGCCCGGCCGAGCACCTGACCTGGCATCACGATATAGGATTCATCATTAATTGCAGTTTTGGTAACGGCCTAAGGCTCGCTCCCGATACAGCTGCATATAAAAACGTAATGATACAGGCAGCCAAATCACTCTGTACCCGTTTTCGCCCTAATGCCGGAGTCATTCAAAGCTGGGATGTAAAAGGCAATAGCTGGCAAAGTGAAAGAGGCTGGGAATGTCCGGTTATCATTGACAACATGATGAACCTGGAACTTCTGTTCGAAGCAACCAAACTGTCCGGTGATTCCACTTTCTATAAAGTAGCCGTAGCACACGCAGACCGTACTCTTTCCGAGCATTTCCGCCCTGATGGAAGTTGCTATCACGTAGTGGACTACAATATTTCGGACGGCTCCGTACGTCATAAACAGACAGCACAAGGATATGCTGATGAATCGGTTTGGTCACGCGGGCAGGCATGGGCTATCTATGGCTTCACTATTTGCTATCGTGAAACGAAAGACCGCAAATATCTGGACCAGGCACTGAAAACATTCAATAGGATGAAAAATGATCCGCACATGCCCGAAGATCTGATACCTTACTGGGACATGGACGCACCCAATATACCCGATGAACCCCGGGACGTCTCTTCCGCATCCTGCATCGCTTCTGCCCTGTACGAGATCAGCACATATGACGTCCCCGATGCCGCTTCTTACAGGGAATATGCAGACCGCATTATGCATAGTCTCGCATCACCTGACTATCGGGCCGCATTGGGCACTAACGGCAATTTTATCCTGATGCATAGCGTAGGCAGTATTCCGCATAATAGTGAAATCGACGTACCTCTGAACTATGCAGACTACTACTTTCTTGAAGCCCTGAAGCGTAGAAAAGATTTAGATAAATAATTTTATTATAAAAAAGTATCATGAAAACACAAGTGTTTAAATTAGCCTGTTTAATTATCTGTTTATTAACGATAGTTCCCAATTGCCATGCCGGCAGCAAGTGGAAAGCCAAACATGTAGTTTTGATTGGGTTGGACGGCTGGGGTTCCTACAGTGTAGAGAAAGCTAATATTCCCCATATCAAACAATTAATGAATGATGGTTCTTACACACTGACCAAACGCTCTGTACTCCCTTCGTCCAGTGCAGTGAACTGGGCATCTATGTTCATGGGAGCAGGCCCGGAGCTACACGGATACACGACTTGGAATTCAAGCACCCCGGATCTTCCTTCGAAAGAATTAAGTAAAGATGGCATTTTTCCAACTATATTCCAATTGCTCCGCGAAGCTGATCCGAAAGCTGAAATTGGCACTTTCTACGAATGGGTCGGCATCAAATATCTGGTGGATACGCTGGCAGTAAACAAATATAACCAAGGGATTAACTATGAAAAATATCCTACGGAACTATGCGAAAAAGCCGTGAAGTACATTAAAGAGAAAAAGCCGACTTTAACACTTATTGCCTGGGATAATCCGGATCATGTGGGACATAAGGAAGGTCATGATACACCAGCCTATTATCACAAACTCGAAGAAATAGACGGATACATCGGCAAAGTAATGAATGCGGTGAAAGAAGCCGGAATACTGGATGAAACGATTTTTATAATAACATCCGACCATGGCGGAATCAATAAAGGGCACGGAGGAAAGACAATGCAGGAGATGGAGACTCCGTTCATCATCTCGGGGAAAAATATCAAAAAAGGGCATGAAATTCAGGCCAGCATGATGCAGTTTGACGTAGCTGCTACCGTGGCTGCCATTTTCAAACTCAAGCAGCCACAAGTATGGATCGGAAGGCCCATAATGGAAGTATTTAAGTAAGAAAGAATGCTAACAAGTTAAAGACATAGGATGAAACGAACCAACAGAACATTATTCATTCATAATACAGCAAGAGGGAGAATAAAATTTCTTCTTCTTGCTCTATTTGCTTTTCAAGGCTTACAAGCACAAAAGCTATTCCCCGCTCCATCTGCGATAGAGACACATAAAGGTACATTCTCTTATGACGAAGTTTCGGCTAAGTGTGTACGAACTACTATCTCTAAGTCTCTACCTGCTATCGGTATAGAACACTCGGATGAAGCATATCAACTGGAAATTACACCGGATTCTATCTTCATTGATGCCACTTCTGCGAAAGGAGCATTTTATGCCCGCCAAGCCATTAAACAACTGGCACGGCACGAACGGGGCAAAATCCGCTGTTGCCGGATTTACAGTTCGCCACGCTACGCATGGCGCGGATTTATGCTCGATGAAAGCCGCCACTTCTTCGGCAAAGAGAAAGTTAAACAATACCTCGACTTAATGGCTTTACTCCATCTCAATGTATTCCACTGGCATCTGACAGACGAACCGGGATGGCGAATTGAAATCAAAAAATACCCTAAGCTGACGGAAATAGGGGCCGTTGGCAATTGGTATGATGCCCAAGCAGCTCCGCAGTTCTATACACAGGACGATATACGAGAGATTGTGGCTTATGCGGCCGAACGCCAGATTATGGTGGTTCCTGAATTCGATATGCCCGGACATGCCACAGCGGTTTGCCGCGCTTATCCCGAAGTATCGGGCGGAGGAGAAGGACGCTGGAAGCATTTCACATTCCATCCTTGCAAAGAAGAAACTTATCGTTTTATCAGCGATGTACTCGATGAAATAGTAGCCCTCTTCCCGGCTCCCTATATCCATATTGGAGGTGATGAAGTGCACTACGGCAATCAGAACTGGTTCACAGATCCTGAAATCCAGAACTTCATAAAGGAAAAAGGGCTGATCAATGAAACCGGACTGGAGCATTACTTCATCCGCCGTGCTGCCGATCTGGTAGCGGCCAAAGGTAAAAAAATGATTGGTTGGGACGAAATAGTGGACGCTGGTATCTCCCCCTCCAAAGCGTTGGTTATGTGGTGGCGCCACGACCGTAAGTACCAGTTGCTGAAAGCGCTTGAGCAAGGCTATCAGGTAGTCCTGACTCCACGTCGCCCGCTGTATGGCGATTTCGTACAGGATGCCTCACATAAAGTGGGACGCTATTGGGATGGATTCAATCCGTTGCAAGACATATATGCCTTCCCCGAACCGATCAGTCATCTTTTTAAAGGATACGAAGATCAGATACTGGGTATGCAGTTCACACTTTGGACCGAACGGATTGCAGACGGAAAACGGTTGGACTTCATGACCTTCCCACGCCTGATAGCACTGGCAGAATCTGCGTGGACATCGCCCAAAGAGAAAGACTGGAGTCGTTTCTGCATGCGGTTACCGTCTTTCCTGGAATATCTGAAGGAGCAAGGCATCTATTATTTCGATGTGATTCACCCACAAGAAACTCCCGAACCAGGCGGACCGGAGAAAGCGGACGTATTACAAAACGGATAGAGAAATACCGATGATCTCAATAATAACATCATTAATCAATACATAATCAAGAACATATGAAACAGCAGAAATGTAACTATTTTCCCTCCTTGTGGTGGAGGGGT
>OIFE01000799.1_pt1 | contig 20324 bp, 11 predicted proteins | sample 1581921 | NCBI WGS metagenome assembly OIFE01 (sample SAMN04414075, study PRJEB24778) | human gut metagenome | material: faecal | host: Homo sapiens | reverse complement strand
GGAAAACGAAAATATCGGCCGTGAAATCAGAGCAGATGATAGAAAAAATGATGAGTTTGAGCGGAAAAATAGAGGAAACTCTGCCTGTTAACTCAATTGAGATGAATTAAATGACTATCCCTAATTTATTGACGGAGTATCAAGAGACCCCATACGGGTCCGTCTGCTGATGCGGTCGTATGCTCGTCACTAAGGGGCAGGTGCCAGCGTTGGAACAATTCTTGCAGACATTAAGACGAATGACAGCAGTGAATTGTCGGACAATACCGTTTACGACTATATCAAAGCACTGAAAAGGACATTCGTCATCGAAGACATGCCTGCATGGAATCCGAATATACGAAGCAAGACAGCCATCAGAACAAGCGACACCCGATACTTCATCGACCCTTGCATTGGAACAGCAGCCTTGGGTTTAGGGCCCAACGACCTTATCAACAACTTGGAAACAATGGGATTGATGTTCGAGACACTTTGCATTCGTGACCTTAGGGTATATGCCGAATCCATCGACGGAAGTGTTTTCCATTATAGGAACAAAAACGGCTTGGAGTGCGATGCTGTCATACACCTTAGGAATGGCTCCTATGGCCTTGTCGAAATTAAGCTGGGCGAAGAAAGATTGATAGAGGAAGGAGCAAAATCGCTAAGCACACTTGCCTCTTTAATTGACACCACAAAGATGAAAAGCCCTTCCTTTATGATGGTCCTGACAGGAGTGGGCAGATATGCCTATCGTCGGCCCGACGGCATCTTAGTTGTCCCCATCGCTTGCCTCCGCAACTAAAGTGGTATAGGCTCTCATTATTCCTGAACAAATTGTTAGGACTCTAACTACAGTCGCTTACCACATTAAGAAGTTGAAGCAGTCAGGCAAAATCAAGAGAAATGGTGGGACACGTAATGGTGGCTATTGGAAAATACTACAACAATAAAACGGCGCAGACGAATCTCTACCTAAATTTCTTTAAGAATGAACTCTGTCAGCCTGACAATAATTCACCGATTGGTATCGTTTTGGGAGCAAAAAGAATGAGTTGTTAATGGAGTATCTCAAAGAAGGTGTACCAACATGCTGATACACCTTCTCCATTTGCAAGCTTCCTTAACGCCAAGCCATGGGGCGCCGGCCACTACCTGGTCACCCGGTAAGTCCCGCTGCCATACACCTTGGATTCCATCTCTCCCGGAAGGGTGACGGTGGCGGTGGCACCCTCGGGGATGGTAAAATCCCAAATCCAGGTGTCGCCCTCGTATCTCCAGGCACTCCTGATGAGTCCGGCAGCCGAACGGTACCGCGCATCCACGTGTCCCAACCGCTTGTCGGGGACAGGCTTCATGATGATGTGCCTGAATCCGGGGTTGGCCGGGTCGGCGGCGATGCCGGCTACGGTTTCCCAAATCCATTCGCATACGCATCCGTAGGCATAGTGGTTGAAGCTGTTCATGCCGCTCGGGCCCATTCCCTGCTCCATCGTGTAGCTGTTCCACCGTTCCCAGACGGTGGTGGCTCCGTTGTCCACGGAGTAGAGCCAGCTGGGGTTCTTGTGCTGGAAGAGAAGCCTGTAGGCAATGTCCGCCATGCCGTTCTCCGTGAGGGTGGCCATGAGGATGGATGTGCCCAGGAATCCGGTCTGCAAGCAGAATCCGTGTTCCGCGAAGTTGTCGCGCAGGCGGGCGCACATCCTTGCTTTGGCCTCGCCCTCCACCAGCCCGTTCTTCAGGGCGAACAGTGCCGGCGTCTGCATGGTGTTGAGGATGGCTATCTTGAAGGTGCCGTCCTCGGCCAGGAAACGCTCCTTGATGTACGTCCGCGCCGCATCGGCCATTTGCCGGTACTTGGCGGCATCGCGGCCGGTAGCGGCAGCCATGTCGGCCATCATGAGCGCGTCGGACATCCAGTAGCAAGCGCTCAGGTAGTTCCAGTAGCCTATGGCGTCGGGCAGCAGCCCTTGGGCGGAGAACACCTGTTCGGCCCAGCTCTCCAGCGGTTCGTAGCTCAGCCAGTCGGCAAACTGGAAGTTGCCGTTCTCGGCGCAGAGGGTCTCGTGGTCGTACTTGGTGTCGTTGACGTGGTTCATGAACAAGTCCATGGCGTTCCAGTTCTCCTCCACGATTTGCCTGTCGCCGAACTGCTTCCATACCGTCCAGGGCACGATGATTCCGGCGTCGGCCCATCCGAAGCGCATCTGCTCGTTGCCGTATTGTGCCGGTGGAGCCACTCCGGGGAATCCGCCCAGGCTGTCCTGCGAGTCGCGCATGTCGCGCATCCACTTGTGGAAGAACTTCCTGGTGTCGGCAAAGAACGTCCCCGTTTCGGCGAATGCCTGCGTGTCTGCCGTCCAGCCCAGTCGTTCGTCGCGTTGCGGGCAGTCGGTGGGCACAGACAGGTAGTTGGACAGCTGACCCCAGCGCGTGTTGGCGATGAGCCGGTTCACCGCTCCGTGACCCGTGTCTATGGTGCCGGTCTCCATCTCTCCGGTGATGGAGCTGACGGGGATGGACTTCAGCGACCTGATGTCGACCCTGCCCGTGGCGGTGATGGAGAGGTACCGGTAGCCGAAGAAGGTGCAGCGCGGGGAGTAGTCCACGTAGCCGTCAGCGTCGGCAAAGGTGTAGTCCAGTCGGATGCCGCAGGGGAAGCGCAGGTTCTCGCGGTGGCAGCTCCCCTCGGGGCCGTCCATGCCGCGGGCTTTGGCGCCGTTGCCGTCGTTGAGCAGTTCGGCAGGGAGGCAAGTCAGCACCGTCCCCTCGGCAGCCTTGAACACGAAGGAGGGCACGCTGGCGCAGTTCTGCCCGAAGTCCACCACCAGCGTCTCCCCGGGGCCTACGCTCATCACGTCACCGGGTGCGAACTCACGGGCCACGACCACCCGTCCCGCCTCGTCCCGCTTCGCCCCCTCTACATCCTTCCAGACGTAAGCCCGGGCGGGAGCCAGGGCGAGGTCGCTGCGCAGGTAGATTTCCGCCCCGTCCGAGGGCAGGATTTCGCCACCGAACTCCGTGTTCACTTCGGGAGCCGAGAGCCTGTCGGCGCAGTCGTAGCCCATCGGCTCGCGTGCGTCGTACTCCTCGCCGTCGAAGATGGCGGCATGCCTCACCGGGCCCGCTATCCCCGCCTTCCACTCCTCCGTGTTGGTGCCGTAGCGCCGCTTGGTGCCGTCGGCGAAGGCCAGTTCCAGCACGCCACGGAAGGCGCATTTCCTGCCTATCATGCCGTGGTGCCCTTTGGGTGTGATGATTTTGTCGGCCCACCATCCCGGTGTCACCTGTACAGCGAGCGTGTTCCCCTCGCCCCGCGCGGTGCGGACGATGCCGGTGATGTCATAGGTGAACGAACGCTTGGTCTTGGCGTAGTGCGTGAAGCCCGGCTTCAGCACCTCCTCGCCCACGGGCTGCCCGTTCACGTATAGCTGGTACACCCCCAGCGCGGTGGTCATCCACTTGGCCGAGGCCACTTCCTGCCCGTTTGTCACGGTAGAGACGAACCAGCTGGCACCGTCGGCTGCGCGGCCTTCGCCCAGCTCCTCCACCACGGGGGCGTCTGCCGCCGAGATCCATTGGGATCCGTCCCACGCCTGCGGCTCCAGCGCTTCGGTACGCCGTGCGGCTTCGGTGGTGCCGTGCGGCATGCAATTCGAGAAAACAGCGAGGATCATCATCGGGACGATGCCCGCTGCGTCATGCAATTTCATTTTCATACTCTTACAGATTTTTTCATTGTTTGCCCAGATAGTCGGCTGCATAGATGAAGGCGCCCGCCGTCCACCCCATGAATGGCGGCATCTCGTATTCGTTGTTCACCTCCAGGTTGCCCCGCTCGGCGTTGTACTTCTCCCACAGGTTGCCCGTAGCCCGGTAGATGCGGGTGATGCTGTCCACGTATTTCGCGGCAATGCGCCGCGCCTCCTGCCCGAATCCGTAGCGGTCCAGCCCCATGACCGCCAGCACGTTGCAACTCGCCCACGCGTTGGGATAGTCCCACTGGTAAGTCCTGCTGCGCTCGCCCCGTTCGCACGCCGCCACGCCGCAGGGACATTCCAGCCTGTGCAGGCGGGCCAACACGCTGCGTGCCTGCCGCCGGGTCAGGGCTCCTGCCGCCATCAGGTTGAACACCGCCGCCGAGTAGATGGGGCTAAGCCTGCCGTTCACGTAGTCGTAGTCGTAGAAGCAGCCGTCCGTGGGGTTGTAGCAATACCTCTCTATCAGTGCCCGCCGCCTCCGCGCCGCCTTCTGCCAGCGTGCGGCACCCTCCTTGCCCAGTTCGCGGTAGAAGTAGGCGAAGTTCTGCTCGTACCGGTAGAGGTTGGCATTCAGGTCTATGGGATTGAAGTCCCCGCACCGCAGCCCGAACCGGGGCGAGAAGTCCCACCCCGACTCCGCTTCGGCCAGCAGGTGCGAAGCCCGCTCCAGCAGCCGCGCTGTGTCCGCCAGTGCGGGCAGTGCGGCCAGCCGTGTCCTCATGTACGCATCGAACGCCAGCAGCTCGTCGCGCGTCGCGCCGTTGCCGTAGCGGTTCAGCCCCGTAGGCGCCATCCGCCGGGTCATCCAGAACGCATACTCCTTCTCCAGCGTGCGGCATGCCGCCTCCAGCCACGCCTTGTCGCGGGTGGTGTCGTAGATGTCGCGCACCATCATGCTGGCCATGGGCGGCTGCGAGCGGTTCAGGTAGGACGTATTGGAGCCGTTGGGCACGAATCCGAACCGCTCTATCAGGTAGAGGATGTTGTCCACATTGTCCAACGCCTGCCCCGCCGCGCCGTCGCGCAGCAGCCCGATGTTGGTGAAGTACGTGTCCCAGTAGAACATGTCCTGCTGGAACGCGCCGCTCAGGCTGGGCACGCTGTAGGGGCGGGGCAGGCCGATGAATCCCAACGTGTCCCGGGGGCACACCTTCACCGTGCGTCGCAGGTGCTCCCCGATGAACCGCCGCACATCCCCGTGGCGCTCCGAGCAGTCTATGGTCAGGCGGCCCTCCTCCGGAGTGAGCGACACCGAGTTGCCCCGCTGCTCCATCTTGCCCTCCAGGCACACCACGCCGTAGGCGTTGCCCTTCAGCCGGCCCGTCAGCCGCCGGCCGTCCTCCACCTTCAGCGGCAACGTCTTCCCCGCGGCCACCTCCAGTTTCAGCCTCCACGGGCGCCGTGCCGTGCCCTCTATCCCGATGTGCCGTTCAGACAAGGTGATAACGTAGTCCGACCCATCGTCCGACGTGCAACGCAGCCGCATCCGGCTGTCGTCCTCCGCCACCACCTCCACGCTCCCTATGGTCACCTCCCGCTCCACGCCGTCCGTCACGGCATAGAGGCGCATGGCGGCACGCTCCTCCGGTGTGCTCCACAAGAACCCGTCCACTATCGGGCAGGTGGTGAACACGCATTGGCTGGAAGTGCTCCGCTGCCTGTAGTAGTCCGACTCTATCCGTTCGTCGAACAGGTGTATGTCCCTGAACCGGATGTGCCGTTCGTCCCACAGCAGGTTGGCCCGGTAGAAACGGCTGTCGAACCATAGCGTCCTGTTGCCGCGCCCCTGCGGGTCGTCCAGCATCGCCACCGCGGTAGGCGGAGTGACCCGGTACCGCTGCCCGAACCATCGTCCCGACTCCTCCAGCGTCTCTATGCGTATCCTGCCCGCCTGCGCCAGCGAGTCCAGCAAGGGGAATTGCAGCTCCAGTCCCTGCCTGATGCCCGCCCAGGTGAAAGAGTTCTCCTGCCCCGCCTGCGTATAGTTGAATCCGATGCAAGGGTCTTCGAATATCGACTTGAAGAAGCATCGCACCCATTTCCCGCTCCTGCCCGCAGGCCACGCAGGCTCCAGCGTGATCACGCCCTGCGCCTCCTCACCCAGCCCCGTGTCGTACTGGTAGATGGGGTCGCTGCCCAGCATGCGGAACACCGGTACCCGTATCTGCCCCTCTTCGGTCTGTGCCGGCATGTATCCGTTGATGCGGCTGGGGTAGTAGGCCTGGTTCCAGTATCCTCCCCACAGCGTGTATCCGTCGGTGCCGTACTGGTCGCGGCAGGTGCACGACGCCACGATGCCGTATCTGCGGTGCATGTATCCCAACGTATGGGCGTCGATGAACCACGACCCTACCGAGGCGGGGTATTTCCCGAAAACTTCCTTGAACTTCTCCATGTACACATCTACGAGCCTTTCCCTCTCCTCGGGAGCGTATCCTATGGCAAATCCCACATCGGCGTGCCAGTCCCACGGGTAACGTCCTCTCCATTCCATTCCGGCAGCCTCCACGTGCGGTTGGGTGATTTCCCACCAGCCGCCCACCTCTGTCCCCCGGGCCATCTCCTCTTTCAGCAGCGACTGGTAGCGCGGATTGGCCAAGGCGTCGTATTGCAGCAGGAACGTCCCCCTCATGCCGTACCTCCTCAGCAGGTTCACCTCTTCGCGCACCGTCTCATACAGCACCTCTTCGGTGATGCTGCTGTCTCTGGGCTCCAGTTGGCGCACGAAGTTGATGATGTTCACGATGCGGGGCGGACGGTTGTTTTGGGCGACACAGTTGCTTGCCGCCAGGAACCACAGCGCCGCTATCTGGAAAAATAGTTTCATCATTGCATTTCAAAGTTGTTGTTATTATTGTTGCTTTTTTTATCGCATTATCTATCCCTGCACGCACAGCCTCCTGCCGGTGCCGCGCCGTCGCCCCCGTTTCAGTACGGGCGGTAAGGCTCCGACATCTGGTTGTGCGTCTTGGGAATCCACACCCTGTAGCGTCCGGCCGGATCCCAGTCGTCCCCGGCAGAAGCGAAATCACAGAACCTGATCCGCCTGACCGCCTTGTTCTCCGCGTTCTCCAGGTCCGTGCCCAGCACCATGGGTACCTCCATGGTGACCCATGCAAAGGAGTCGTTCCGGGTCTCGTGCGGCACGGCCTCCACCTCGCCCTTCGCGTCGTGCGGGATGACGGCACACTCGTCCACATACCCATCCATGAACCGGCTGTCGCGGGCGAAGACCAACGGCCCGTAGGTCACGGCCTGGTGCCTGTCCTGCTCCACCACTTTCGCCTTCAGGTCGAAGTCTATGGACACCTTGTCTCCCCCCTTCCACTTCCTGTGCAGGTAGAGGTAGCCGCCCCTGCGCAGGCCGTGCTGCGCCTCGCCGTTGACGGCCACCCGGCTCTCCGCGCCCGCCCATAGCGGTATGCGGAGGGCGAGCGTGAAGGCAGCCTCCCTGCGCGGGCTGACGGACAGCTCCACACGCCCGTCCACGGGATAGCGGGTCCTCATGTCCAACCTGATTTCGTTCCGATCCATCGCGAACGCCGCCTCCGAATCCAGATAGAGATTGACGTACACCTTGCCGTCCCTCATCATGTATGCCGTCTGGGGAATCAGGGCGAACGCACGGGGGGCGTTGGCATTGCAACAATTGATCTGCATGCCGCACTGCTTCTCGCCTTCGCACCGATACCCCTCCAGCGGGCTGTATTTGGCTATCTGCGTGCCGTCGGCCTTCATGGACGCCATCAGTGCGTTGTACATGGTACGTTCGAACTCGTCGGCGTACAGCGCATTGGCCGTCTTTTGCAGCAGCCGCGCACACAGCTGCATCCAGGTGAACGTCACGCAGGTCTCCATCGTGTGGTAGGTAGGCAATGTCTGTTTTTTCTTTCCCTCGTACCAACATTCGAAGGTCGCCCCCGACCCGGTGATGTTGATTTCATCGGCGATGATGTTTGCCACAGCCCTCTCGGTAGCCTGCAGGTAGAGCGGATTGCCCGTGATCCTGCCCAATTCGGCTATCCCTTCGTAGCAGGACATCATTTCATAAGCTTTCTGTCCGTTTTCATAGCTCCACCACGACTTAGGGAAGGTGTAGCGATGGACGGGAATATTCTTTAGTGCCTTGGTAATCAGCTGCGAATGACCCTCCTTCTCCATGCTATCTATGATGCTCTGCGCGAAGTGCAGGTATCGCTGTTCGCCGGTTGCCTCGTACAGGTAGGCCACCGGTTCCAGGATGGAACAGCTGGGCATCCCGTAGTAGAATCCGGTCTCCGCTATATCCATCCGCTTCTCGTCCAGCTCCTGGATCAGAAGGTCTATCAATCGCCGTACCGCCATCAGTGCATTGCCGTCTTTGGTCAGCCTGTAGTAAGACAGCAATGCCAGGGAGGTGTATTTCCGTCCCCAGATGTCCCAACACGCCAGCCGATCCTCGGGCTTATAGTTGCCTATATAGCCATCGGCGCCTTGCGTGTCCATCAACTGCCTGGCGGCATTCACTATCTTCCGGTAGAGCTCCTCGTCACGTGTGTATTCGTACGATGCGACGGCTCCCAACATCCATTTCCCTATGAATTCCGATTGCCAACCGTTTCCTTCCGTCAGGTGCCGGAAGGGCTCCACCAGTTCACCCTCATCCTGCGCCTTCACCCTTTGGTCAATGCACATCCGGATGCGGTCGCCCACATAGCCGTTGATGCTGATTCTTCCCCCCTCGCCATTGGCGCCGCCGAAGAGTTTCTTAGCCTGCCCGTAGGAGGCGGTAGCAGCAAGGGCAAACCACAAAATGCAAATATTTATTTTCATTTTCTTTCCCGGTTTAAAAAGTTATTCACTGAATGGCTCGTCATTCTACAGTGACGCCATCGACGTAGTTGTGCTTCACTATATACTTCGAAGTCGCGGTCACTTTCGTACCCCTGACGTAGTAGTCTTTGATGTGTATGTTGGTCACCTTATGCTCTTCGTCACACCCCGTCAGCTCGATGCCTGTACAAACGGAACCTATTGCACGTACATTCTCGATATATACATTGTCTATGCTACCGCGGATGTTGTCCTGCGACCATGGGGTACCCGTGATCAGCAGGCTGACCGTCCTTCCCCATCCGCTGGTGTCCAAAGGCTCGTCTTTCAGCATGGCATTTTCTGTTATCGGTTCTTCGATGGAGATATTGCTGAAGCGTACATTTTCGATACGGGCTCTGTCTCCATTGTTCATGTCCAACGCCACCATTGTGAATCGCGGGATGTAACAGTTTGAGACAGTGACGTTACGCATCACGTCGGCCACGGTCTCGGCGCCAAACTCGATGGCCTTCCCCCAGTCGTTCCAAATCACGCAGTTGTCCACGGTGATGTTCTCCACCACCTGCGCTTTGTCGTAGCAAGCCTTCTGCCCCTTGATCACGATGCAGTCGTCGAAGGCCCTGACGAAGGAGTTCTTTATGGTGATGTCGCTGCTGTTGACCATGTCTATCCCGTCGGCATTGTATCGCCAAAAGCCTACCAGCTTGACATTGTCGAAGGTGACTCCATGGCAATAATAGGGCACCACAGCCCAATGAGCAGGATCCTTCACCACAATGCCCTCGATGTGTGCGTTCGATACCCCCTTCAGGGAGATGGAATGTCCCGAATTCATGTGGCTGGAGTCAAGAATACCTTTTCCCACAATCTTGATATTAGAGGTATTTTCACTTTCAATAGCTCCATAAACTATGGCTCCTTCATCAATATACACCATCTCGTTGCTTCTCATTGTAATAAGACCGACTTCATGGGTACCCGGACCAAAATAACGTGCATCAGCACTCCTATCGACCGTCAGTTTTTCCGGATTGGCAAACAGATGCAAGGGCTCGTGATGGTCACCAAATTCGACAACGAACTGGCAGGGACCAGACAAGGTGAACTCGATTGTATTGTCTTTCACTGTGGGGACAATGCCAAACTCTGTAGGACGTATGTTGCATTCCGTGACTTTTTTTGGTGATGTAATTTTCACAGTAGCCCCCTTTTTATAATCGAAATAGGCAAAATGTGCTATTTCCGTCTGGGAGACAGGCCGTTGATACCCTTCCCACACCTGATTGTGAGGGTATTTGGAGACCCGTGCCTCATGAACTGTCACCGGAGTTCCACCTACTTCTATCTTCCATTCTCCAGAAGGCTCATCAAATGGCTCATCATTGGTCTTGCTTTGACAACCTGTCCAATGAAAAATGCAGCTTACTATAAGTATATACTTCAAAAATAGATCTATAATTCTCATGATGAATGATGATAAAATAAATGATTGTTACTGACGCAATGAATAAAGATTGATTAGAGTACCGGAAACTCTATCCCGGGGTTTCCGGTACTCTATTCATGCTTTCAATTATTAATATCCCGGATTTTCCACCAAATTAGGATTATTACCCGTACGTGTCAACGTGATTGGGAAATAATATTGGTGTTCGAAGAATTGAGGTCTATTATCCCCATCTATATTATATAACACTTCCAGTTTATATTGAGTCGGATTCGTACCATAAACCTGTATATAGCGCAATCCGGAATAGCTTTGAGACAATGCACTTGTAGCTATCCTCCAGCGACGCACATCCCAATAGCGATGTCCTTCGAAAGCCAACTCTACTTTTCGTTCGTGACGTATCTTGTCACGGTCGATGGTTGCCAGCTCACTGATACCAGCACGTCGGCGAAGCTCGTTGATAGCAGACAGTGCTTCGGACGATTGGTTCAGTTCGTAGGCTGCTTCGGCCAGGTTCAACAAGATTTCTCCATATCTGAAAATGATGTAGTCGGTACTGGAAAAGCCCGGAGGTCCCTGAAGGCTGTTATAGCTTTCGTCCAGGTACTTCATCACGCCAAAACCGGTTCCGAAAGTGTTGTCTACAGACTGTGTGCCCTGTGCCAGCACGCCCTCATGCGATCCGCTGGCCAGTACTTGCCCATTGGGCAGGAGCAGCCCATTGTGGTAGTCCACCTTGGTTCCCTTCCAGTCGGTATTCTGCGTATAGATGGTGGCAAAGAACCGCGGGTCTTTGCCACCCCAAAGTTCTTCCGTGGTCCACGTCCCGTCCATGATCTGCTGCCTGTTCAGCGTGCCGGGTCTTCCGTCGATGTATTCAAATTCCTCCGCCATTTCCAGGTAGGGGGCGTCTTTGTTGCCTGCATTCCATGCATGCGGTTTGGGACATTGGGCAAAATCGTAGCCCCAGCAGCTTCCGCCATTGTACTGGCCGGTATCTACAGACGTGGGCTGTCCGTTGTGCTTTTTGGCAAAGATCACCTCGTTGTTGTCTTTGACCAAAAAGATGTTCTTGAAGTTGACCACCTTGTCGGCATCCGAATTGTATAGGGAGAATTTCTTCTTGATCTCTTTCGATGCGTTGTATGACTGGCGGTAATAGTCCGCGGCTTCGGATGCCGGGATGCCCAGCAGGCCGTCCAGTTGCTGCGTGCCGAACTGCGCTATGCTGCCGGCATAGAGCGCGGCGCGGCTGATCAGAGCCAGGGCGGCATACCGGGTGGGGCGTCCGGATTTAGAGTCGGCCACATCGGGCAGATAGCCTTTCTCGACGACATCCGCCATTTCAGAGAGTATGAAGTCGTATATTTCCTTCTCCGAAGTGCGCAGGGCATACAGTTCTTCCTCGGGGTCGTCCAGCTGCTGGGGAACGGTGATCAATGGTACTGCGCCGTACCGCTTGACCATGGCAAAATAGTTGAACGCCCTCAGGAAGCGGGCTTCGGCCATACGCTGATTTTTAAGGCTCTCATCAATAGGAGACGAAGGGAGCCGCAGTAGGAACTCGTTCAGCTTGCGGATGATGACGTAGGCATGGTCCCACCACTCCAGCAGGCCGCCGCTAGAATTGAGCCCGCCCGCCTTATAGATGGGTGCCGCATCGGTGTTGTACCGCCAGTTGGCCATGGCTTCGTCGGCAATCTCGTTGATCCAGTGCATGCCCATTCCGGCCTCGCTTTGCCAAAAGCTCGAAAAGTATTCGGAGAAATAGGTAGGCGTTTCGTTGACGAATACGGAAGTCTGGTAATAACATTCCCCAAGATAGCTTTCTATCAATACAGGATCGCTCCAGACCGTTTTGTCTGAAATGATATCCAGCGGCTCCTTGTCGAGCACATCCAAACAAGATGTCATTGTGGTGAGTGTCGTGGCCAACAACACTAACAGTAGATTTCTTATAAACTTTTTCATTGCATTCTGCTTTTATTGTTTTAGAATGAAACATTTAACCCAAGGCTGATGGTACGTTGTTGCGGATAGTAGGAGCCTACGTTAGCCGATTCGGGGTCGATTCCATATTTGCCCAGTTTATTGAATGTCAACAGGTTGGTTCCAGACAGATAGACCCTTACACTGCCCAGATTGCACTTTTCTGCAAGCTGCCGGGGCAGGTTGTATCCTACAGATGCTACCTTCAGACGGAGATAACCCGCCTTCTTGTAGTGGAAGTCGGATAGCCAGCTATTGCTGGCAGCTCCGCCCAGGCGGCTGAAGAGGGCATGCGGATTGTTTTCATCCGCGGTCCACCGCTCTTCGTAAAGCAAAGTGGAGTAGGCGCCGCTGGTCACAAACTTGTTGTAACCGAAGGCTCCCTGGAACAGCGCGCTCAGGTCGAAGCCCTTGTAGGCCAATGCCAAGTTAATGCCATACATCCAATGGGGAGCTCCCCCCGAGCCTATCTCGGTCAGGTCTTTCCAGTTGATGATGTTGTCGCCATTCAGGTCTTTGTACTTCACGTCACCCGGCCGGAGGGTGGCATTGCCGCCCAGATCCTGATAGGTGGGTGCTGCCATGATCTCTTCCTGACTGCTGAACAGTCCGTCGGAGAGGTAGCCGTAGTCGATGTCAATCCATTTCCCACTCTTCAGGTAGATACGGGCCTGGTCGGGGTCGGTGAGATTGGCTTCTTCGAAATACTTCCACTTGGCACGCGACCAGGAGATGTTACCGCTGATGTCATACACGAGGCCGTTCCACTCGCCGGCAGTGCCCAGCTTGAGCTCAAAGCCCCGGTTGGACTGGCTATTCAGGTTCTCGGGCGGCAGGCCGGCACCGAAGGTGGACGGCAGGGAGCCGAGCCGGTTGGCGGGGATGCCGGAACGCTCGCGGTAGAACACGTCGGCTTCGCCATAGAGCCGCCGGCCGAAGAGCGAGAAGTCGATGCCGACATTGCTGATCTTCACCTTTTCCCAAGTCAGGTTGGGATTGGCAAGTCCCGTGGGGGTGATACCCCGCACGGCCTCGCTGCCGAACAGGTAGTTGTGGCCGTAGTTATAGCCCGACAGGTATTGGAAATTGCCTACGCCATCGTTTCCCGACTGGCCATAGCTGAGGCGCAGCTTCAAGTTTTCGATAAACTTTATATCAGACATGAATTTTTCCCGGGAAATCACCCAGCCCAAGGAGACACTGGGGAAGTAGCCCCATCGCTTCTCGGGAGGGAATTTGGCAGAAGCGTCGGCGCGGAGAATGGCTTCCAGCAGGTACTTGTCCTGATAGCTGTAGTTGATGCGGCCGACGACGCTCATACGGCCCATCTCGGAGGCGTAGCCGTTGTTGGTGATGCCGTCGGAGCCTCCAGCAAACATCTGGTCGATGGCCGAGCTCATGAAGTTCTTACGGGCTGCAAGCAGCGTGTTGCTGGAGTAGTCGATGGCTTCCAGCAGGGCCATGGCCGTGACGTGATGATCCTGGAAACGGTTGTCATAGTTGAAGGAGTATTGCTGGGTGAAGGTGGCATCGCGCGTCACCCACTGGCTCAGCGAGGCTTTGAATCCGCCCGATGTTCCGGCCAGGGTGTAGGTGTCGCTGGCAGGATCGTAGGTGTAGAGGTTCACCGGTTTGGTGAAGGTCTTGTTGAACACGTTCAGCTTCCTGTAGCTCTCGAACAGTTTGAACGACAGGCCTTTCACGAACTTGAACTTATATTCCAGCGAGGCGGATGCCCGCAGGTCTTCGTTCCTGGTGTCGGAGTATCCGGACAGGGCCCGGTTGGAGCTGACGTGCAGGCCTCCCGTGCCTGCTCCGTAGGCGTAGGGTTGCTTGGTGGGGTCGGGCAGCGAGGCGGGATAGTAGGGCAGTGTGTTCCAATAGTCCTGCCAGATATTGGTCACTCCCGGAGACATGTCGCGTGTAGGGTAATTACGGTCTTCCTGGCTGTATCCGATGTTGACTTGCAGGGTCAGGTTGTCCAGCACCTTGGCATCGATGTTGGACTGGTAGTTGAACCGCTCGTATTTGCCTCCGTTTTTCTTAATCATCGTCTGCTGGTTCAGGTAGCCTACGAACCCATAGTACTTGATCTTGTCGCTACCTCCACGGATGGACAGGTTGTGCTGCTGTTCGGGCGCCCAGTCGCGCATGATCTCTTTATACCAGTCGGTGTTGGGGTAGAGTGGGTCGGTGCCTTCGTAATACTTCTGTATCTCCTCTTCGGTGAAGGGAGCATCGGCTTCGGGCTTGCCCGACTGGAGGTGCTGTTCGCGCTCCATCTCGGCACGCTGGCCGGCATTGGCGGGCTTGAGCATGCTGGTGGCGCCCTGCCAGGTGAAGGTGCTGCTCAGCGTGATGGTAGGCTTCTGGTTGATACCACGCTTGGTGGTGACCAGGATGACACCGTTGCCGGCACGGGCACCATAGATGGAGGCTGCGCCGTCCTTCAGTATGGATACGGACTCTATCTGGTTGGTGTCTATGTTGTCAAGCGACGATTCCACGCCATCGACAATGACCAGCGCATCGCCAAACCCGCGGATGTTCAGCACGGCCGAATCGGAACCGGGCTGGCCGCTGGATTGGGAAACGATGAGTCCGGGCAGTCGTCCGGCCAGCGAGTTGGAGATGGTGGCGATGGGGGCGACCGTCAGGTCTTCGGACTTGACGCTGGCTATGGAACCGGTCAGCGTGCTCTTCTTCTGGGTGCCGTAGCCCACGACCACCACTTCGTTGAGCAACGCATTGTCCGGCTGCATCTTGACATTCAGCACCTGCTGGCGGCCCGCCTGAAAGAGCTGTTTCTTGTATCCGATGTAGGTGAATTGCAGTTTTGTATCGTTATATACCTCTATTGAAAAACTTCCGTCTAATCCTGTGACGATTCCTCTGTTCTCTCCCTGGGCAATGATGCTGACGCCTATCAGGGGTTCGCCGGTATCTGCGTCAGATACCTGTCCGGTCAGTGTGTGTTTCTTCCCCCTTTTGTCATCCTGCTGAGACTGCCGTGTCTCTTCCTTTCTAAGGGAAATCTGCCTGTCGTTGATCTCGTACTGTATGTCTGTGCCTTCGAACAGCCGGTCCAAAACGACCGTGATGGGCTTGTCCTTGACGGACAGGCTGACGCGGCGCTGCGTATCGACCGCCTTGTTGTAGTAAAAAAAGATGAATTCACTATTCTTTTCTATATAGTCGAGCACTTCGCCGACCATCTTGTCTTGTAATTCTACCGTCAGTGTCTTCTCCTGGGCATACCTGTCGGCACGGACTGCGTAGATGTGCAAAGAAAGAAAACAAAAACTAAAAAGAAATAATATGCGGGCTACTTTCGCCCCCGCGGGAAATATACTATCTATATTTTTCATATATTGCAACGATTTTTATAAAATTGAACAATTGACTATTGTTTGATTTTTGGCTGAATGGTAATTGCAGTATCATTCAGCCTTTTTTCTTAAGGGCTCCTGTTGTTCATAATATTATACATAAAGGGTTAACGATAATGATCCATATCTATCTCTTCCTTACATAGATGGTTTCTTCTACCTCTTCGTAGCGTATAGGAGCGGAAAAGGAGATGGCACGCAGGACGTCGTCCAGCCGCTCCTTCAGGTCCAGCTTGCCCGAGACCTGCAGTGCTGCCACGCCCGGTTCCAGGACAAACTCACGGCCGTAGTACAAATTCAACTTCCTGAACACCCGCTCCAGGGGTTCGTTCATATACATCAGCATATTCTTCACCCAGCATATATAGGGCTCCACATCGACAGTGCGGGGAGCATGCAGCCGCCCCGTCTCGATATCGACCAGTTGGCCGGGAGCAAGCCTCACCTGCTGCTCCTGCCGGTTCTTGACATTCACGCTACCCTCGACCAGCACCACCGAGGAAGTGCCCTCCGACGGATAGGACGAGACGTTGAAGGTGGTTCCCAAGACTTGCACCTGGAACTCACGGGTACGCACCACAAAGGGGGCGTCCTCGCGACGGGACACTTCGAGAAAGGCCTCTCCCTCGACATAGATTTCGCGGCGATGCCGTTCGAAACGGACGGGATAGACCACACGTGTCCCCGAATTGGCCCACAGGCGCGTCCCGTCGGCCAGGGTCAACTGCGTCCGCTTGCCTTTCGGTATGATGAGCTGGCAGAACTCCGCCTCTGCCTCCGCCTGCTGTGGCTGCCTGCGGCCGATAGTGTCCGAATTGACTACCACTGTCCCGTTCTGCGAATGGACGATGCGGGCATCCGTCGCCTTCACGTCCACCTCCTCCCGGCCGGGCATCAGCAGCCGGATATCCTCACCGACGGCTTCCGGGGCTTGTGCGTATTGGGCGAAATCGACAATCGAATCGTCCTCCCGCCCGTCGGGGATTAACCGGTGGCCCAACCAGTACACGCAGCAGAGCACGGCGGCGGCCGCTACGGTTGTGGCAATATGCAGAACACGGCGGCGCGAGCGCTTCCTCTTCTCGATGGATACCTGTTCCTCTACCCGTCTCCACAAGTCGTCCAGCTCTTCAGGAGCGACATGCCTCTCCTGCTCTCTGACGTGCCCGATCAATTTCCGTACGACGCGGCGCGTAATTAACTCTGTATTCTTCATGATTCAACGTCTTTACGCTTAAAACGATGATGATGCAAATATCTACTCACTTTTTCCGAAAAAAAATCAGAGTTTTTTTTATAAAAGGAGAGCAAAATGCCTTTCCGCATCTCCGGCACGGCACAAAAAAAAGGATCATCCGACATTTGGAGTGACGATCGTTGATGCCACTCCAAATGCCGGATGAGCAAAAAAAATCCCCCCCCCGGCACGGTGCTCCGTCCGGGGGATTGGTGTATGCTTGCTACAGCACGCCCTGCCTGCGCAGGAAGTCGCGGATGCGGTCCATCCAGGTGTAGCTGCCCGTGCCGGGCGAGGCATGATGCTGGAAACAGTGTTGGCTCAGCGCCAGCGTGTGGAGCTCGCTCTGTATGCCCATGCTCCGCATCTTCTCCCACACCTTCACGGAGTTCATGGCTGCCCATCCGTCGGCATCGCCGTGGATGAAGAGCATCGGAACCGTCTGCAGGTCGAAGCTGAACTCGGGCACCAGCACGGCGCTATCCTCGTTGCCCCCTTCGCTGTTGGGCGCATTGTCCCCGTCGGTCAAGGCGTATGCGGGATAGATGCCCACGCCCCACTGCACGTTGCAGGGCAGCTTGTCCACGTCGTCTATAGGCCAGTAGGACTGGTGCATGGACGAGGTGACGCCCATCAGCGTGAGATGGCCGCCTGCCGAGCTGCCCATGATGCCTATCTTGCCGGGATCCAGCCCGAACGAGGCTGCCCGGCTGCGTACCACGCGCACGGCACGCTGCAGGTCTTGCCACGCGGTGGTGTGCTTGGCCAGCCCCACAGGGCGCGGAGTGCGGTACTTCATCGTGACCACGGTGATGCCCAAGCCGTTGAGGTAGCGGCGGGTGGGCGCCACCTCGAAACCGTCGGGATTGTTGCCTTCGTACGAGCCTCCGCTGTAGATGATCTGTATGGCGCCGCTCTTCTTCTCCTTGGGGAAATGCCACTCCAGGTAGGGCTTGCACTGGTGCTCCTGTGCGCAGGGCATCTTGCCTTCGGGCCACACCTCTTCCCTGATGGTCTCCCGGCGCCCTTCGTCGCTGGCAAAGCGCTGCATGATGTCCTCCTGGGGTGCGAGACGGCGGTAGAACTCCATTTGGTTCAGGAACTCAATGCCCCGCTCCAGGCCGAACGCCCCGTGTCCCTCGTTGGGGTAGAGGTGCAGTTCGGCAGGGATGTGCCGGCGGCGCAGCTCCCTATAGACCAGCGTAGAGCCGTTGGGCGAATAGATGTCCATCCCGCCGTGGTGGAGCGACATGGGGCAGGTCTTCTCGTCGAACCAGAACACGCCGGACAACTTAACGTCGAGGCCATAGCCCTGGCGCGTGGCAGGCGTACCGCTCTCGGCATCGCTCGTGACGTAGGCGGGGGCGTTGACGATGGCCCAGTTGATGTGGCACGGGATGGTGTCCATTGCATCCACCCGTTCGTAGGCCGGCGTCTGCGAGCTGGTGGCCAGCAGGAGTGCCAGGTGCGAGCCTGCCGACATGGAGATGGTCCCGATCTTCTCGGGGTCGAAGCCTCGCCTCCGGGCTTGGCTGCGCACCATGCGGACGGCCCGCTGTGCGTCTTCCCACGCCGTCTGGTAGATGGGCAGCCCCACAGGGCGCGGCGTGCGATACACGAAGTTGACGCATTGTATGCCCTGGCGGGTCAGCGTCTCGTGCCACTGCTTAACGAGTTTCACGTCGCAGCAGCACTCGTACGAGCCTCCCGAAATGAGGATCATGCAGGCGCCGTTGCGCACAGCCTCATCTGGCCGCTCGAACCACTCCAGGTAAGCCACCCGGTGACGGTCGGCCTTGAACCCCGGTTCGCCTGCTTCGTCTGTCATGACAGCGATCTGGTGATTCTGCCGATGGGGCATCTTCCCCTTGGGCCAAACGGTTTCCCGTTCCCATGCTTAGCCGCTCCATGCACACAACAGGGCAGCTACCAGCAATAACATTTTCTTTTTCATGATAACAATTCATTTACGGTTAGGACGGTGTTGCTCCCGTCGGTTTTTCCTATGTAGTTTCCATTAAAAGACGATGATGATGCAAATATCTACTCACTCTTTCCCGGAGAAATGAGAGTATTTATAAAAAAATAAGAAAGTGGAGATTCCAAAACCATTGCTTAATCCACGGAGTTTATCTGGTGAGCTAATATGAAAACAAGCAGCAAATACTCGTCCAAAGTCATCCTGGACCGCAAACTGGCCAATGCACGGGAAACCAGATTCATGGAAGACTGGGGATTGACGTTCAGGACAGCAGCCATCTCCCTATAGGACAATCCCTGGACATAATGAAGATAGATGGCCATCCGCTGGTTCTCGGGCAGACTCCGGTATGCACTTATCAATTTCTTGCTTAATTGAAGCTCTTCATCATTTTCTCTAAAAAGGGATTCTATCGCAGCATCTTCTACTCTCAGTTCGAAGGTGTATTCATCCAATTCTTCCGTCAATCTCAATGAGGATAATTTATCAGATATATTATTTTTCAAGGAAGTTAAGAGATAAGAGCGTACATACACCGTCGATGACAGTCGCTTGCTCGTACAGATTTTTACAAAAACATCTTGAATGCAATCCTTCACGAGCTCTTCGTCTGAAGTATATTTCAGACCGAAGTTAAGTAATAATTCGTAATGTTTCTGATACAATACAGACAAAGCTTTCATATCGCCCTTCAATACAAGGTTCCATAAAGCCACATCTTTCATATTACATAAGGTATATTGCATCATAAAAGCAAAAGATATTATATACGATTATCGCCATGTATTTCGAGGACAAAATTACTAAAATAAATTGTTTGGCGGATGATTTTCACAAAGAATTTGCAGACTGCGCCGAAATCGGTTTTGTTGGTTCCACACCACCGTTGGCCCGACAGCATGTTGGTTAGTCCCCATCACATTCCTATTTGTTTCAACCGGCTCACCTATCTGCATTTCAAGTTTCACCCATTGAAACTTTGAGTTTCATATACTGAAACTGCGAGTTTCACTATATGAAACCAATCAGGAGAGATAGTTGAAGAGAAGAGAGAAGATAAGAGTTAGTAGATGATAAGCAAAGGTGGAGGACTCGGAAGGATAGAGGGTGAGACCGGCCACTTTTCTCTCCAAAAACTTCGGAAAATGTCTGTTTTTGCACGAAAAATGAGGCATTATTCTCAAAAAAAGCTCAAAAACGGGTGATTTCCGTGAGTTTTTAAGCTGTTTTTTGAGGAAAAAACGCGGTGCTCGACCCGATTTTGCCCTGTTTACCCTCACACCCTCACCCCTACCCTCACCCACAAATTACATAGAGACAATGGTTTACAAAAAAGGTGAGGGTGTGAGGGTAGAAAATAAAATTCGTATGTAAGAGGGTGGTTTGAGCTACGAGCTACAAGCTACGAGTTACGAAATAGAATATCCATCATACCATAGTATCGGAATGTCTATTGCGAGATTGTCCCCTACAACAAGTTTCCTCCCGCACCTCCCACACCCAGCAAAGAAGAGCTGCTGCTCACCGAAATCCGCGACCTGCTGAAGGAGAAGAAGTAAGCTTGTCCCTTTATATTAAAGTACACAAGCAGCGAGGGTGTGTATCCGGGCAGACACACAGGTCTGCCCCTTCTATGTTGCATTCCAAACAATTGATCCTTATATTATAGGGGCAGTCGTGAAATCAAATTAAAAACACAACGAATTGATTGTCAATGTGA
>OIFE01000777.1_pt1 | contig 20636 bp, 34 predicted proteins | sample 1581921 | NCBI WGS metagenome assembly OIFE01 (sample SAMN04414075, study PRJEB24778) | human gut metagenome | material: faecal | host: Homo sapiens | reverse complement strand
CCCGGGGTTCCATCATCCCGCCGGGAAATGGTGGGAGATATCCCGCCCGACATCCCTCCAAACAAAAGCGTCCCCGGCAGGCCGTGCGCTTCACACGACCCGCCGGGGGCTTTTCTATCTCACCATATCCCGCACCGCTGCGCTACATCCCGCAGGAACTCCCGCTTTCGCCGGTAGAACTCGGCCCGGCTGATGGTCGGCACGTCCAGCAGTTCATACCGCCAGCGCCGCCCATCCCGGCAGTTGTTCAAAACTGCCTCCCGCAGTTTCCCGGCAATATTCATGGGCAGGTCCGCGCCGATATCATAGGCCGCCTGTTGTATGGCCCGCATGGTCCGCGCGTCCCGGCTGTTGTCCAACTCGCACATCCGGCATTTTTTCTCTTCGCACGACGGCAGTACCCACGCGGGATTCCCGCCGGGTGTTTTCTTGTCATATCCCGCAATTTGGTTTTTCTGCTCCCGGTAGCGTTTTTCCCGCGCAGGTTGTCCGCGCACCAGGTATAGTGCGGCCTGGGTCACATCCCGCGGGATGCGCTGCTTGCCCATGGTTTCATCCCTCCCCATCGGTTGTGTACTCGGTAAATTTCCACCCGCGCGGCTCTGCGTACAGGTCTATGAATAGTCTGCGCCGGTAAATATAATCCCGCTGCGCCCGCCGGGTGAATTTTGATTTCACCTCTACCACCTCGACCGTGCCATCTGCGTAGGTCAGCACAAAATCCGGGGTGTAGTGCGCGGCGGGCAGTTTCAGCCCACAGTATTCTTTTTCCGGCAGCAGGTCAAAGCGCACCTGTTCGCGCACTTCTGCCACCAGGCCCGCCGCCACCTTCGGCAGGATGATTTCCCGGTAGTACCGCTTTTCGCTTTCCGGGGCGTCTTTCGTGAATCGTTCGCGTTTTTGGTTGTTTTTCGGCTGAATTTCCCGATTTTGTCCATTTCGTTCCCGGAATTGGTCACTTTTGGCCCGATTTCCGGCCAATCGTTCACTTTTTCGTTGCAAAATCTGCAACTCAGCCTGTGCGCGGTAGCGCGGCGGCAGGTCATCAAGTTCCAGCCTTACGCCCATGTATTTTTCCTTTTGGCTGTCGGCGCGGATCCGCCCAGAATGTGGCGGTTACGTGCCATTCACCTGTGATTTCGTTGTAGTGTGCCTCTGCGCCGGTGAAAGCGTACTGCCGCACCTGGCCGCGGCCCAGCTTCAGCGTGCCGTAGCGGCTCTCCCAAAACTGCGCGTCGTCTATGTACAGAGTGGCCGCCTCGGCCAGCTTCTTGGGTGTGTAGCGCCCATCATTCGGGCGGGGCTGGGTTGGGCGGCGCAAGCCCTGGCTTTGCCGCCAACGGCGGCGGCGCTTCGGATTTTTCGTGATGTACTCGCAGTATGCCGCCAAACTGCCCTTGTTAAATTCGGCGCGGTCGCACTTCACCAGGCCCAACGGTTCCCGCCACTTTCCGCGCCCGGTGCTCCAACAATCCTTGATTTCGTCGGTCGTCAGGTCGCATTCCAGGATCATGTGATGGTGGTAGCGCACTTCCTTCTGGCACGCGGCCTTGTCCTCGCGCTGCCACTCGGTCACGACGATATATTTCACCTTGCGCAGCACCCCGCCGGGGTTGCTGGGGTCGGCTTCCATCGCGGCCGCGTATTTCTTCGCCTGGCGGCGGTTCAGCTTGTCGATGAAGTTGGTAATATTCCGCTCGGGTTCTTCTGCCGTCAGCGGCAGCCACTCCGGCGCGTAGGTCAGGTGCACCAGCTGGGTTTTATTTTTTCTCTCGGTAAAATTCTCCGCCACGGTCCAATGCAGATTGCGGCGGGCGTAGCGTTCGTTGCAGTTCTGCATTGCCAGGCTGGATGCGAACGCTTTTTTTCTGCGCACACTGGCGCGGTGCTCGGCGGGGGAGACGTGCAGCAGGTCGACTTCCATGTATTCCTTGCCACAGATGGTTTTCTGTTCGCGGATGAATCTGGATTTCATACTGCTGTACCTCGTTTCAAGTTTCGACTTCCGTTCGGTTGGGATTGGATTGGTTTTTCTATTGGATAGAATGGGGGAAAAGATAAAACCCTATACAAGCCCTCAAGCGGCCTATTGGCCGCGAAAAATTGCCCGGATCCGCCGGGCGCGGGTTTATTCAGTTTTCTTACCTTATATAATAGTGGCCGCTACTGTTTGCCGCCCTTGTACTTCCGCCGCCGGTTCTTCTTGTCCATTTCGTGGGTCACGCGCATGGCGTCGACCGGCTTGTTATCGGCCATGTATTTTGCAAACTTGTCCATTTCTACACGATACGATATGTAGGCGGGGCAGCCGGTGTGGCAACCCGGTTTTCTGGCCTGGCAGCCGTAGCACGGCGCGTTCATGTCAAGCCCTCGATGGCTGGTTCCGCCGGGGCTTTCGCCCAGCTTTGCGGCGGCAGGTAGCGCCCGGGGAACACATCGTTCAGTTCCATGGGCTCACGCAGCCGCCGCACATCCTCGATCTTCCATGCGAAAATGCGGCCCGCCGCGCCCTTGTAGGCTTTCAGCTGTTCTTCCGTCAGGCAGCTTGCGTGGGCAATCTCTACCAGCAACTTTGACCGTGTGCTGAAATCCACCGCGTTCAGCCACTCAATCCGGCGGCAGATAAACGTACCCACCAGCTTGCCGCAGCCGCCCTCGGATTTTGTCTCGTACACCCACACGCGCAGCGGCGCTTTTGTTGATACCAGCGCCCGCGGGGCTGATTTTCGGATTTCCGCCGTTTTCTTTCCGCTAAAAATCATCTGTACCCACTTGGGCCGGATGGATAAAATATAATCCGTCATTTCTTTTCCCTCATGTCCGATACCGCTGCATAAAATTCGTCTAAATCCTGAAAGAATCTATCTTTAAAAACCGTCGGCAGAATGATGGCTCGCAGATCCATCCCATCCTTCATTACGTAGTAGTAATGATCCGTTCCGGCTCTCCGCTTTGTGTAGTGGAAGTAGGAATCATCCTTCATTTCATCCTTCAGCGGTTCCGTCAGTATGGCGTTGATGAATCCGCAGCCGCCCATGGTATCCGTCAGGCCGATGCAGTTCATTTTCCCATAGATAACGCCCATCGGCAGTTCCGTACATTCCAGCTCGCCTTCCTCGGAATCGTAGAGGTTGATTTTCGCCAAATCGTCCTTCGCACAGTAATAATCGGTGCTCAAATAGACTTCTTTCTGTTTTTTGCTGTCCCAGCCAAAAACGGCGGCCAGCTCGGCTTCACTTGTGATTCTCGGAAAATCCGGCGGCAGGGGATAGACGCTGTGCCCGGTGCTGACAAACTGCGCCTCTTTATCGTCCGAATGGCCGATAGAAATAAGCTGACAGTAGCCTGCCTGCCTGCACAGCTTGCCGATTTTATCAACCTTCATCGTTATTCCTCCGTTTCGATTGCCGCGACCAGGGATTCCAGCGCCTTCCGCAGCGCGGCGCTGAACTTACCGGCCTTTTCCGTTTTGCCGTCGCCGCGCAGTTCGTCGCACAGCGTTAGCACCTCGTCCACGTCGCCCTGCACGCGGTCAAACAGCAGGCTGAACCGCAAAGTATCCTCGTCACCGACGACCTTCAGCTGTTTTGCCAGTTCCTCCGCGTTGGCCTCGGCCTGTTGGCGGGCGGCTTTTTCGGCTTCAAGCGCCTTTTCCGCCTGTGCCCGGGCCGCTTCTTCCGCAGCCTTGCGGGCATCCTCCGCACCGTCACGGCGGGCTTTCTCAATCAGGGTTTCACGCTGGGCCTTCTCGTTGGCAAGGTCGCTTCTCAGCTTCTTGGCGTTCTTGTCCGCTTTTTCGGCGGCTTTCTCCGCGTCAGAGCGCTTTTTCTCGGCTTCTTCCATCCTGGCCTGCATTTCGTCAAAGCGTTTTTGCTGCTCTTCCGTCAGCTCGTCGGCCTCGGGCTGTGTAGTTGACTGCAAAAGACAGAGCTGTTCGGCGTAGCCGCTGTTTTTCTCTTCCAGCTCCTTGATTTTTTCCTGCAATTCCTTGACGGTCACATCCTGCAAGTCCGTCTCGGCCACGACCTGCTGCCGTTCGCCGTCCGTCAGCTGGGCCAGCAGTGCCAGCTTGGTTACGCCAGCGGCGGCGTTCTGCTCCACCAGCTGCGCGGGGAGCTTTTCCACCACCGCAATATAATTGTAGGCCTGTCGCTGGTTCAGCCCGATGGCCGTCTTGGTGTAGTCGCCCAGTGTCTCAAAGCCCAGGGCCTTATAACCGTTGGTGTCGCGCATCCGCTTGATTTTCCGGCCCAGGTCAAGCAGGCTGTCGGCAGCTGCCCTGGCCGCCGTGGCAATTTCATAGTGCAGCGCAAGCGCCGCGCTTTCCTCCGGCGTCGCCGCGCCGGTAAAGATCATCTGCTTTTCGTCGTAGGTCATTTTTGCATCACCTCATCCGGCTTTCGCCTTTTTCTTCAGTTTCTGCGGCAGTGTCCACTTGTCCAGCACCTCACGCCGCCAATCGCTCACAAATGCAAGCACTTTTTTGTTGATTTGCAGTTTCTTTCCGTCGGCCAACTCGTTTCCGTAGCCATGCAGCTGTATCTCGGCTTTGGTCCGCACATCAATATTTAGTGTGTACCAGCTGCGATCCGGGCGGCGGCTGTGCCGGATGAACAGGATGATTTTTCCCTGTGCATGGCTCTTGCTGTAACCGCCAACGCAGTGATGCAGCACATTTCCTTCCTGCACAAGCTCGCTGGGCCGCTCGGCCACGCGGATGCAGATACCATTCTTCTCCCACGCCAGCCCCGCGCATCGCTCGCTCATTTCGCGGAACGCGTTGGCGCATTCGTCGGTGTCGGCCCGCACCGCCGCTTCGGCATTCATTGCACGATCATGGGCGGCGCGCAGGTTTTTCGGCCAGCGCACGGCCTCTTGGCTCATGTCCATTCCGGCCCGCTCGGCCATGCGCAAATAATCCATCAGGTAGTAAGAGGTTCGGTTCTGCTTTTTCAGGTAGTTCACGGTGCGTGCCAGTGGCAAATCATTTTCAAGAATATTTGTCGCGTCCATGGTGTCCACGCTGTCCAGCAGGTAGAATAACTCCTGCTGTGTGTTGCATCCGCGGTATTTTTTCCATAGCTCCAACTTTTCCAGGCCGTAGCCTCTTTCTTTCAGCGCCCGGGCCTCCGCCTTGTTCAGGCCCAACATCTGTGCCGGGCGGGTTTCCTTCCAGTTTATCCACGGCAGGCGCGGCAGGGGGCAGATACTCGTTGGAATGTAGCTTCCTACGTTTTTCACCTCTCGGCGGATGCCGTCCGCCACCAACCACGCAAAGCCTGCGGTTATCAGGTTCTCCACCTGCTGGTGCTTCGCATACAGCCGCAGATACGCCACCGGGTAGAAATCGTTCTTTTCGTAGCTCTGGTCCAGGTACTCCCACAGCTTGGCGTTTTCCAGCGGCGTGCCGTCCAGGCTGGGCCGCCCTTCCGCACCATCATAAAAATAAGGGCAGGTCAGGCGATCTTCAAAGCGCTTGTTCTGCTTCCATTCTTCCAGGCGCAACATATTCCAGTACAGCCCGCGCTTGTAGTGTGCCAGCTTCACCGCACAGCCGCCGTCCACAATGTAGGCTTCATAGGCGTTCTTGTACAGTCTCTCGCCGCCCACAAACTGCCGCCGCTCAACGCACCATTTTGTCAGCATCAGGCAGCCCGCCGCAACGGTCGGCACGACCATAAATTTCTGTTCCGTCCGTGGCAGGTCCGCCGCGCTTCGTAAAACGACTTTCTTTCCGCAACTCGGGCAAAAAATCACATCGGCATTTGACCTTTCAACAACTTCGTTGAAATCTGCATCATAGTAGCGGATCCTCCGGCGTCCGAACTCATTTTTCTTACTGTCGCTCGGCAGGTACTCGGCCAGCATTTCTTTCTCGCACTCGCTGCACCACAGCAGGGCGGGGCGTTTGCGGAAACTTTCGCGTAAATCCATGTAAAAGTCATCGTCGCGTGTTCTGGCGTCCGCTTCTTCAAAGCCGATGCACTTAAAACTCATGTGGCCGCTGTCCAGCAGCTCTTGCCGGACCATTTCAGCTACCAGGTCGGCGGGTGGTTCTTCCGGGATCATAGCCCGGTATTCTTCCGTAGTTCTCATGTCGGGCGCTCCTTTATAGGAAATCCGTCACGCTGATTTTCTTCCGGCGCGCTGCGGCAGGTTCCGCCGGGGCGGGGGAGTGCGCATTCTCAATGCCGTAGAACTTTCGGATAATTCTATCCGCGTTCTTCGGCCCGCAAAATCCGCCGTTGTCCCTTGCAAAATCGTGAATTTTCTCTTCGCACTCAGCAATGCCCATGCCGTCCTGTTCCAGGTCCTTCACCACCAGCGCGGCGGCGTCCTCGTCGTTTTGCAGCATATCCTTCAGCTGCTCGCCCACGCACCACACCGGGCCTAGTGCATTCTGTTCTGTCTGCTGTGCCGTGATGATTTCCACAGCCTTTTCAACGCTTGTCATTTTCCGCGTCTCCTTTCTTATTCGCCACGACCAAATAGATCGTTGGTTCCAGTTCATCATCCAGGCTGGCCGCCTGTTCGCGCTGGGCGTTCTGGTAGCCTACATCCTTGCCGCTGCACCAGGCAGCATACAGGCCGATACCGGCCACTACCAAAACCAGAAGCACCATAGTTTCATCCACTCTTTTCTTATAAATTGGCGGTGCGTGCCGGGTCCGGCCCGGCTGGCTGCGTTGCTTGGGGACAGCGCCACGCACCATGTAAAAAAGCCGGGCGGCGCGGCTGATGCTTGCCCTTCGCCGTCCGGCCTTTCAGTATTTTTGCGTCACATGAGGAAGTATAGAGAATGGGAAATTTCTGTTTCACCTGTGCTTTCTGCCGCCTTCCAGCGGTCGAAAGCGCGTTTCTTGCAGCGCCGCCGGGTTGCCCTGCATACCGGCAGGGAAGAGCTTTTCCGGCAACTTCTTCCGCGCATCCGGGTCAATCTCACGCCGGGCCTTCTCGCTTGGGTTCGGCACGTAGCTCTCACACGTCGCTTTCAGTCCATTGCAGGCCCGGCACTCCGGGTGCGTGATTTTAAATGTATTAAGGCACTGCTGCATTATCATTTCATGGTTCCGTCCTGTTCCGGGGTGGTATCGCCGCGGGGACAGCGCCGCGCCCGGCGCATCCACAGCAGATGCCACGCCTCGCCGGGCGGCTCTGCAATAACTTCACGTTTCACGTTTTTCCACCACTTTGTAATCCACCAGCCTGTACCGCACGCCCTGGTTGCAGTTTGTGGCGTAAGCATCCAGGCGGATGGTGCAGTCAATCGCCGCCGCACGTTCTATCTTCGCTGCCTCGGTGTCGGTGTACTTTTTGTCATTCTGGCCGCTGCGCACAGCCACGCGGTAGTTTCCGTTTGTCAAGCGCTGCACCGGCATATAGCTTTGTCGGTTCGGTATGTAGCCGGGCAGCTGCTGCATCCTGCGTCATCCGTCTGTACACAACATAGCCGGTGCGGACCGTCTGCATTCCGGCTTCGCTGCTCGCTCTTTTCATGGGCACGCCGCTTTCCACCTGCTGCACAAACTGCCGCGCCTTGGCCGGATGCAGTTCTTCCCAGCGGCGTTTCCGCGCGGGCCGCGGCTTTTCATTAAGATCCAGGGCGTCGATAACATCCTTCTTTCCGCAAGCGTGCAGCTCGGCCACCTGCTGGACATTCTGGCAGTGTATCCAGTCCCACTTCATGATTTCCAGCTCTTCACGGCTGAACTGTTTTTCCACCATCAGTGCCGCCCCTCCTGCAAAATCTGCTTGGCAGCCTGGCCCATGCAGAACAGTGTCAGCCCGCCCACGGCGCAGCACACGGCTGTCATCACCGCGCCCAGCACAGCGGCCACGCCGCCGTGCATACTGCCCAGCATAGCCACGGCCAGCACCAGCAGGTACACACCGCACAGCTTGCCCACGACCCAGACGCCCACAAGAAATTCCTTCGCGTATTTCATACGATACCCCGCTCCTTCATCCAGTCTGCCAGCAGTTTTGCGTACACTGTGTAGCAGTCATTTTTCAGATGTTCGCCGCGCGTCACAATCTCGCCGAAAGGGTAGACGCCCTGGGCAATACCGGCCCGCATCTTTTCAACGCCCATCTGCACGCCGGATCCTCTCAAAACCCTGCACGCCATCTGTACTGATATCGTCGGCTTGTCCACTTCGGTGATTTTCATGTTCCGCGCTCCTTTGTGTTTGTTCCTTTGGTGGTGCGCTGCGGAATTGAACCGCATCGGTCGGGTCACGAACCCGCCCGCAAACCATCGGCGCACCTCATGTGTGCCGCCCGGTATAGGGGACCGGGCGGCCAGGCTTTGCGCAGCGCGGAACAGGCCCGCTGCGCTGCCTCTTGTGCGGTGCAGAGAAAGTAAAGAGAGCACCGCGCCTGTGCATTCCCCGCACAGCCGGGGGCTGCCGAACTTACCCGCCGGGCAGCCGCGGGAGAAAGGTTGTGCGGTCCATTGCATGGACCATCCGCCCCGGGCCTCTTGCAGCCGTCGGCGGCTCATATGCCCCGCCGGGGCGGGGTCATTGCTGTTTAGGGGAATCGTCCAGCATGGCACCGACGAACAGTTCAAGTTCCGGCGGTATCATGCCGCCGCGCTGCATCAGCAGCAGGCATTCGCGGTACGCCTGCACCATGCCCGCCAGCTCGGCCGCGCGGCAGATTAGCGCCCCGCGTGTTCCGGCATTGCGCACGCCGTTTGTCTCGTGCAGGGTCTTTCGGTACAGTCGCTTGCTCTGCACCGCATTTTCTACGATTTCCTGTACGGCGGCGGTTTTCTTGTCTACTCGGTCGCCTCGTTTCATGCTGCGCCGCCGTTCTTGTTTTCCTTCTCGCGGGCCTCCGTCACCAGGGCCGCGCCCTGGATCACATGGCCGATTTGCTCCTGCGCCTTCTCGGGCAGCTTTTCCAGCTGCTCCAACAGGTTCCGGGAACGATTTTCCTTGTCACTCATAATTTCAGCTCCTTTTTGTTGTGGGCAATAGGGATTATCTGTTGGACATTTTCACCCACTTTATATTCTTCCAGCAGTTTTGCCGCCGTGGCGGGGTGGACGGCAATGCGCAGTTCGTCCATTTCGTTGTCTATCCACCAGGTCATGACCGTAGCTTTCAGCACATCTTTCGGCATGGTGTGCCAGTCTGTCCAGGCCGTGTGTTCCAGCACAAGACCCGGCCCATGCACGCCCACGTACTGCGGCACGCGGCGCATAGTGTTCAGCAGGTCAAAAATTTTCATGCTGCGCCGCCTTGGAACAGCCTGTTGTACTTCATGGACTGGCGCATCCGCAGCCACGTTCCCCGCGCCATGCAGCGTTTCCGTGTCATAGCTTTACCTCCACTTAAACTTTCAGCTTTTTCCATTGGTACGGTTTTCCGTATCGTTCCAGATACCAGCTTTCAAACGCGGCCCGGTGGTCCGCGTCCTTAAAGTAGTCCGCCACGATACCGCCCAGCAAAGAGCAGACCGCCGTCTGCTGGGCCTTGTATTCGTTTGCAATCTGCATTTTTTCACCTCTTTCAGCAGGCGGAAATAGGCTGATTGTGTCTGCCATCCCCGCCGTCTATGGTGTACAGCACCTTTTCCAGCGTTTCATCATCCACCTGCAAGCACAGCCGGTCTCGCTCAACGCGCCATGTAAACAGCTTCGTTTCCACAAGCAGCTCCGGGATTCGGTTGCGTTTCACCCAATAACCGCTCATGTCGTCGTCATGCCGTCCGTAAAATCTGTACGCAGCAAATCCATTGCCGCAGGTGTTCAGCAGATCAAAAACTTTCATCGGTGTTCACCTTCCTTGCCCGGGCCGCCTTTTCTGTGCTACAATGGCAGCAAAGCAGAAAGGACGTGTTTTTATGGAACTTACCCCCGAATACTATAAAGCCCTTCTTCCGTTTCGGAATTCTCCGCAAACTGCGGATGATCCGCCGGAAATCTATGATGACCTTATTTCTTGCGGATGGATTTCCGCTGTCGGATGCACCACCATGGATTACAATGGGTCCGTACAGGTTTATGATAACTGCTGGGCCATCACGCCGCAGGGGCGCATGGCCCTAGCCGCGTATGAAAAGTCCGTGAAGCACGACGCCGACGAAAAACGACAAAACCGCATTACGAATTACTTTTCTGCAATAAATATCGGCGTCAGTGTGTTTTCTTTCGTTCTCGGCCTCTTGGCCGACCACTACTTTGGTGTCGTGGCCTTCGTCGAGGCGTTTTTCCATCTTGGTTGAATACATTCTGATTCACCGCCCTTACCGTCTCAGCAACATTATTGCAAGTGCGATAATGGCTGCGGTGTTCAGCCCACACCACAGTCGATATCCGAACGTAACCAGCGTTTTTACCACTTCGATGTACTCATGAATTTCTTTTTCGGATTTTTCAATTTTGCCGTCCACCATGCCAACCGTGTACACCGCCGCGCCGTTTATATCAATCACCGGCGGGGGATTCTGCTGCGTCTGTTTTATGTACTCGGTGGCTTGGTTAAGAATCTCTGTTTCACTCTTTGAGGTGTTGACAAGATCAACCTTCTTGTAAGCATGGGGGCTTGTTTCCATCATCGGTTCACCTCCTGGGGGTAGGGCCTATCTTTTGTAAACTTGCCTGCACAGCTTGCTTATGCTAGAATACAGGCGGAAAGGATGTTGACTAAAATGGAGACTTCAACGGTAAATGCGCTCATCGCTGCCTGTTCCGCAATATTGGTAGCGTGGATAGGATTTCAAGCAAAAAAATATGTGGACGAATCTGTTCTTCCTCAGAAAAGTATCCAAATGAAAACCCTTCTGGAGGTCCTTGTTCCGCTTTTAAATACACTCAATGTTGTAAATAGATACACATGGGTTGAGCAGGAAAAAGAGCTTTTGCATCTTCTCAATGATAAGCAAATTCTTATTCCAACAACATTGGCGTCCCAAATGCAGGCGGTTCTTCTATCCGATGACAGTGAACGAGACAAGGCGTTGCAGGAACTACATGATATGGTTGATGCTTATGCCAACTGGTATCGAAAAAATTAGGATACCCCTACGACGACAAGAAAATCGACAAGCGATACACAGCTACGACAATGCGAAATGAAAAAATAAAGGGGATAATTTCGCTGGTGCTTGATATTGCATGGTTCTTTTGCGGCTTATATACGTTCTTTCTCGGCCTGTACTTGAATAAAAATGGTACACAAACACTGCTTGCATGGTGGAGCATAATTCCAATGGGGGTATCTATTTTTGGACTTCCATTTGCGTTAATCAATGTGGCAAAATGGTCGAAAGAATAACATAAGTCCCAACCATCGCAAGGCCAACCAAAACAGCCCAGTAAAAATTATTCATCACCTGTTCACCTCCTGGGATATGGAATATAACTTGCTCGTACCGCCCTGTCTGTGCTACAATTAAGCCAGAGGGGGTGTAAAAGATAGAATGGTAAAAAAATATGTTCTTGTGATTTGTGGAATTTTAGGATATCGTTTTTTGTTTTGCTTGTCTGGATTTCTTCGGACGTTATACTATGAAAAACAATATAAAGACTACATATTCGGAAAGCGCAATGACTTTGCGGCTTGTACTGCGCCGGTAAAAAAGCTGTTTAAGCAAGCTGGTCTCATGGATACCACGTTTACAGAGTCCGTCCTTGCTGGTTATGGTCAAATCAGTACCGGAAGAGCCAGTGTCGTTGAAAATCTGAATTTTCGACGCGAAGATGTGATGGCACTTGCGCTAGGTATGTTTTCCAAAGCTAAAGGAACATTTCGTATGAATATGATGGAGTGCATATCTCCGCTATACTGGGTTCAACTTGTTGTATTTCTGCCGGTAAAGTTGTGCGGTTACCTTGGTATCTCTGAAACTAAAGCGATTCCCAAGCTGTTGCAGGCTGTTTACTGGCTGTCAGCGCCCTTGCTGCTGATTTTCCGTTCCCAGCTGTATGAGTTCATCGTCCAGCTTCTCCAACAGGCGAAGTAGAAATTTGCTTAACAGAATAAGCCCTATGGCGTCCACTTTTTCTGCGGATGCCATATTTTTTTGTGCATCTACAAGGCTGTTGAGAATTGCGCCTTGAAGAATGCGCTTGCGAGAGCACGTCATGCAGTGTTCACCTCCTGGGGTGGGAAATGAGCTTCTCGCAATAATGCGAGTTTTAAGCTAAAAAAATTGCATTTGCATCCTCGTCAGACAGGTGCAGTTCATCCACAAGCCGGTGAACTTCTCCCACCGTGAAGCCCTCACCGCCGCCTTTGATTTTTCTATATAAAGTACTCGGATTCATTCCGATTTTTGCCGCCAACGAATCCTGTGTCAGATTCGCGGCGGCAATTTTCTCTTTGAGAACGTCCATTTGGTCAGCCATATGTTTCACCTCGGTTCTTGCATTTTTGCGAGTTCGCTATTATAATACCACTCGCATTATTGCAAGTCAATACTTGTTTTCGCATTTTTGCAAATTATTTTTTCTTTAAGTATTGCATTTTTGCAAGGTTTCCTATACTATAAGGACAGGAGGTGCATTATGACTACCGGTGATTTGATTAAGGCACGCAGAAAAGAGATTGCTATGTCCGCAGAGCGGCTTGCCGAAAAGGTAGGCGTTTCTCCTGCCACGATTTATAGATATGAAAAGGGGGATATTGAAAAAGTCCCCGTTGATGTACTTAAAAATATAGCCACAGCATTAAATACAAGCCCTGCTTATTTGATGGGATGGGATACATCTTCTAGCATCCGACCCGCCATCCCCGCCGGTTTCGAGCCTCTCCCCGAAATGACCACCATCCCACTGGTCGGCTCCATCGCCTGCGGTACGCCCATCACCGCCGAGGAAAACATTGAGGCCCGTATTGGTATCCCTGCCGCCTGGAATGCGGATTTTGCGCTTACCTGCAAAGGGGACAGCATGGCCCCGCGTTACCAAGACGGCGATGTCGTCTGCATCCGCTGTCAGCCCGAAGTTGAAAACGGCCAGATCGCCGCCGTGCGAATAGGGGAGGAGGCCACCCTAAAACGCTTCTACCAGGAGGGGGAGACCGTCACGCTGGTTCCTGTCAACCCGGCCTACACGCCGCTTGTCTACCGCGGCCCCGAACTGTCCGACATCCAAATTGAGGGCCGCGTCGTAGGCTTTTGCCGCGGGGAGTAAAGGAGAATACTATGGAACAACTTTATACGCAGCTGGCCGCCCTTGCCCGCCGCTATGGTGCGCGGCGGTTGGTATTGTTTGGCTCCCGCGCAAGGGGGGATAACCGCCACAACAGCGATATTGACCTTGCCGTTTACGGTATGCCCATGGACAACCAGGCACAGTTCTGGATGGAGTGCGAGGACCTGCCCACGCTGCTGAAATTGGACATTTCTTTTATTCATGATGGTATGAATCCGCTATTTTTGCAAAACATTGAGAAAGACGGTGTTGAACTGATGGACAAATTCCAGGAAAAATACGACCACTTGACGGCAGCAGTTACACGCTTGCGTGAAGCGTTGGACGATTACAAAAAAATGCCGATAGATTCCATCCGCGACGGTACGATTCAGCGCTTTGAATTTTGCACGGAGCTTGCATGGAAAACCATGCGGGAATACCTGCTTGACCAGGGATACAGTGAAATCAACAGCCCTAAATCCGTCATCCGCCAGGCATATGCCTTTGGCATGATTGATGACGAAAAGGCGTGGATTGCCTTGCAAACCGACCGCAACATGACCAGCCATGTTTACGACGAGTCAACCGCCAAGGAAATTTTCGAGCGCATCGAGAACACCTACTTGAAACTGTTCGACGATGTGATTGCCTATATGAAAGAGTAAAACTTACGGTTAATGTCCCACACTTTGCACTAACTGCAAAATCAAAATTTCGGAGGTATCGGCATGAACGGTGAAATCAAAAATGTGGTGCTCTATCTCCGCTATTCCAGCGCCGCCCAGAACGAACAATCCATTGAGGGACAGCGCCATGTCTGCCAAGAATACTGCCGCCGCGCCGGATACCAAATCATAGACGAATACGTTGACCGCGCCACCTCTGCATCCCACAACGTAGAAAAGCGGCTCAACTTCCAACGGATGCTGCGCGACGCTGAGCGTGGCCGCTTTGACGCGGTGGTCGTATACAAGCTGGACCGCTTCGCCCGCAACCGTTATGATTCTGTCAACGCCAAGTATCGGCTGAAAAAGGCCGGTGTCGTCCTGCTCTCTGCTACCGAGAATCTGTCGGACAGCCCGGAATCTATCATCCTGGAATCGGTGTTGGAGGGCATGGCAGAGTTTTATTCAGCAGAGCTTTCGCAAAAAATCACCCGCGGCATGAAAGAGACAGCGCAGAAGCATCTTTCCACCGGCGGCACGGTCCCGCTGGGCTACCGCATCGAAAACCGCCGCCTGGTCATCGACCCTACCACCGCGCCCATCGTCAAGCAGGCGTTTGAAATGTACGCCGCCGGGCATACCGCCACGGCCATTGCAAAGCAGTTCAACGCCAGCGGCTACCGCACCAGCAAGGGGACTGCGTTCAACCGCAGCAGCTTCAAATCTATGTTCCACAATGAGCGCTACATCGGCACATACAAGTACGGCGCGTACAAGGCCGAGAACACCGTGCCCGCCATCATCGACAAACAACTTTGGGACGCCGTGCAAAGCCGTCTCTCGCGCCCTGTGCCGCCGTCGCAAGGTAAAGCGCAAGTGCCGTTCCTGTTGGCCGGTAAACTGTTCTGCGGTCACTGCGGCGCAAAGATGAACGGTGACAGCGGCAAGGGCCGCAGCGGCGAGCCGTACTATTACTACACCTGCTACAACCACAAAAGGGGACACACCTGCAATAAAAAATCCGTCCGCAAAGAGTGGATAGAAAAAGTCGTTGTGCAAGATGCAATGCAACTGCTTACCGACGACTATATAGAGGAACTGGCCGACATTGCCGTGCAGGAAAACCAGCGCCAGATAGCGGACACCACCAAAATCCCCCTGCTAAAAGAAAAAATAGCGGAGACGGAAAAGTCGATAAACAACATCGTCACCGCTATTGAAAAGGGCGTTGCATCCGACACGCTCATGCACCGGATCACCGGCTTGGAGCAGCAGAAAAAAGACTACGAGAGCCAGCTTGCCGCAGAGGAAACCAGCGCCATCCAGCTTGACAAGTATATGGTCATCTATTGGCTGGACCAGTTCAAGCACGGCGACGTGGACGACGAGCGCTTCCGCCGCAACCTAATCAATCTGCTTGTCAACTCCGTCACCATCTGGGACGACCCCGACGGTGGTTTCCGCATCACCACCGCCTACAACCTAACCGACGCCCCCACCAAAACTTTCCGCGTTGAGGCCCTTCCCGGTTCGGATATGGGGAGTAGTAGTCCACCACAAACCCGCCTGATAGAGTTTCTGTCAGGCGGGTTTTCTTTTTATTTTACCCGACAGACGAAAAATCCATCAGCCTTATCACAGGCAGCGTAGAATACCTCGCTGCGTTGGCCGATGCCCTGGGTGTGGAGCTGGGCATCCAGCCAGCGTTCATCCCGGCCTGCAGCCTTTAAATTGTCCTGCATGAGCTGACCGTCGATAATTAAATCATACCAGATGCTGGCGGCGTCGGGATGCAGCTGCATGTCCTCGGGCGTCAGCGGGCGGTTGAGACTTTTGGGCAGAAAGCTGATTTGCCCGCTTGTCTCCAAAATGGCTGTTTCAATTTCGTTCGGGTCAAAGTACCCGGCTATCCGGGCCTGGCCCAAAAACTCATTTACATCAATAGCGGCCCGCTGCAAGGCTGTTTTTGATATCACGCCGCCGTCCATCAGGATCAGGCTGCGCCCGCTCCAAAAGCTGCGCATGGCGTTACTTTTGCAGGCAGTATAGTGTACAAGCCAGGTGGCAAGGATATAGATGATAAGCGCCGACAGGGGACGCCACCACTGCTCTAAGTCCGTCGCCAGTTCGGCCCCGATAGAACCTACGGTGACGGCATTTAAATAGTCAAAGGGGCTCATCTGTGCGATCTGCCGCTTGCCGCCGATTCGGGTGAAAACGAACATTACCACCAGGGACAGCAGGCTTGTCAGCACGACCTGCCGGATCTCTACAAAAACATCTGCCATAAAAACACTCCTCTCCGTGTTAGGTTTTGCGCATCTGGGCGCTTTTATGCGGAAAAAAGCGGTTGACAAGAGGACAAAAACGGCATATAATAAGCCTGTAAAAAGGAAAATAGCGATGAAAGGGCCAATGCCGCCCCTCCGCTTTTCAGAGAGAAAGCCGCTTGGTGTAAGGCTTTCAGCGTGAACACGGCAGAGCCACCCCGGAGCTTTCGGCGTAGAGCCGAGCGTACCTGCGGCGTTAACGCAGACACAAAGCGGTGGTGCCAATGCTTTACAGCATGGCGCCGCAAACCGGGTGGTACCACGGAAGCATAACAGCCTTCGTCCCTGTATTGGGGCGTGGGCTGTATTTTTTTGTGGCGGCACTTATTCGCAATTTTATGGATTGGAGAACACAACCTATGCAATGGACCGGATTGAACGAACTTCGCGAGAAGTACCTGCATTATTTTGAGACGAAGGGCCACCTGCGCCTGGGCAGCTTCCCGCTGGTGCCGAAAGATGACCCCAGCCTGCTGCTGATCAACAGCGGCATGGCCCCCATGAAAAAATGGTTCCTCGGCCAGGAGGAGCCTCCGCGCCACCGCGTGACCACCTGCCAGAAGTGCATCCGTACCCCGGATATTGAGCGCGTCGGCATCACGGCCCGCCACGGCTGCTTCTTTGAGATGCTGGGCAACTTCAGCTTCCAGGATTACTTCAAAAAGGAAGTCATTCCCTGGGCTTGGGAGTTCCTGACCAAGGAACTGGAAATCCCCGCTGACCGCCTGTATATCTCCGTCTACCAGGACGACGACGAGGCCTACGATATCTGGACGAAGGAAGTCGGCATCCCCGAAGATCACATGGTCCGCCTGGGCAAAGAGGATAACTTCTGGGAGCACGGCTCCGGCCCCTGCGGCCCCTGCTCTGAAATCTACTACGACCGCGGCCTGAAATATGGCTGCGGCAAGCCCACCTGCGGTGTCGGCTGCGACTGCGACCGTTTCATGGAGATCTGGAATCTCGTGTTCAGCCAGTATGACGCCGACGGCAAGGGCAACTATGAACTGCTGGCTAAGCCCAACATCGATACCGGCATGGGCCTGGAGCGTCTGGCCGTCGTCATGCAGGACGTGAACAACTTGTTCGAGGTCGACACCGTCGCCGCTGTTCTGAACCATGTCGAGCGTATTGCCGGCAAGAAGTACGGCGAGAACGAGAAGGACGATATCTCCATCCGCGTTATCACCGACCACATCCGTGCTACCGTCTTTATGGCCTCCGACGGCATCCTGCCCTCCAACGAGGGCCGCGGCTACGTCATGCGCCGTCTGCTGCGCCGCGCTGCCCGCCACGGCCGTATGCTGGGCATCAACCGCCCCTTCCTGACCGAGCTGGTTGACACTGTCATCGAGTCCAGCGAAGCGGGTTATCCCGAGCTGCGTGAGCATGAGTCCTATATCAAAAAGGTCATCGGCACCGAGGAACTGCGCTTTGGCCGCACCATCGATGCTGGACTGAACATCTTGACCGGCATGATGGGCCGCCTGAAGGAAACCCACGAGAAGGTTTTGTCCGGCGTTGAGGCATTCAAGCTGAACGATACCTTCGGTTTCCCGCTTGATCTGACCCGCGAGATCGCCGCCGAGGCAGGCCTGGCCGTCGACGAGGCTGCGTTCCACATCGAAATGACCAAGCAGCGTGAGCGCGCCCGCGCCGAGCGTCTGGCAAAGGATATCTCCGGTTGGAGCGCTGACCTGTTCGGCGAGCTGACCGCCGATGCCACCCAGTTTGACGGCTACGAGACCTTGAGCGAGAAGGCCAAGGTCCTGGCCCTGTCCGACGGTGAGGAACTGGTTGACGCCATCGCCACCGACGAGGCAGGCGAGGCCAAGGACGGCGTTCTGGTCGTTCTGGACCGCACGCCGTTCTACGCCGAGATGGGCGGCCAGGTCGCTGACCATGGCTATCTGGTCAGCGGAGACGCCAAGCTGAAAGTCACCCAGGTTAAAAAGACCCCGAAGGGCTACTTCGTCCACACCTGTGAGCTGCTGGACGGCACCATCCATGGGGGTGACGAGGTCACGGCCTCTGTCGATGAAAAGCGCCGCGCCGCCATCTGCCGCAATCACACCGCCACCCACCTGCTGCAGAAGGCCCTGCGCGAGGTTCTGGGCGAGCATGTCCACCAGGCCGGCAGCTACCAGGACGACCGCATCACTCACTTTGACTTCACGCATTTCAGCGCGGTTTCTCCGGCTGAACTGGCTGAGGTCGAGCGCCGTGTCAACGAGAAGATTTACGAGGCTCTGCCTGTCACCGTCAAGAACCTGCCCATCGAGGAAGCCAAGAAGATGGGTGCTATGGCGCTGTTCGGCGAGAAGTACGGCAGCGTTGTCCGCGTTGTCGACGCTGGCGGCTGGAGCACCGAGTTCTGCGGCGGCACCCATGTGACCAACACCGCACAAATTGGCTGCTTCAAGATTTTGAGCGAGTCCAGCGTGGCCGCCGGTATCCGCCGCATTGAGGCCACTACTGCCTTCGGCGTGCTGGACCTGCTGGATGACCGCACCGAGACGCTGGCCAAGACCGCTGTTGCCCTGAAGGCCAACAACCTGAAGGACGCCCCGGCCCGCGCCGAGGCCCTGGCTGCCGAGTTGAAAGAGACGGCCAAGCAGCTGGAAATCCTCAAGGCCCAGATGGCCTCTGCCAAGATCGATGGTCTGTTTGAGAATGCCGCCGACATCGACGGTGTGCGCATCGTCTCCGCTTACCTGACCGGCACCGGTGCTGACACCTTGCGCGATATGGTCGATAAGGTCCGCGACAAGGCCCCCAATGCTGTTACGGTTCTCATTGGCAGCGACGGCAGCAAGACGATGATGGCCGTCGGCGTCTCCAAAAACGCCCTGGCCCGCGGTCTAAAAGCCGGTGCCCTCGTCAAGAAAATCGCTGCCATCGCAGGCGGCAACGGCGGCGGCAAGCCCGACTTCGCCATGGCCGGTATCCGCGATACCAGCAAGATCGACGACGCGCTGAACGCTGTGCCCGAGATCGTCAAGGCTGAAATGAATCAGTAATTTTCCACGATAAAATCCACAGCAAAGGAGGGATTCCGAATGGAGGATTGCCTGTTCTGCAAGATCGCCGCGGGCGATATCCCCTCGAACAAGCTGTACGAGGATGACAAACTGCTGGCGTTCTACGACATTGACCCGCAGGCTCCAGTGCATTTCCTGGTTATCCCCAAGCAGCACATCGCGTCTGCCGCAGCCCTGACCGAGGATGACGCCGCGCTGCTGGGCCACATCTACGCCGTTATTGCGCAGCTGTGCAAAAAGCTGGGCGTCGATGAGAGCGGCTACCGCGTTGTCACCAACGTGGGCACCGACGGCGGCCAGAGCGTGAAGCACCTGCACTTCCATGTGCTGGCAAAGCGCAGCCTTGCATGGCCTCCGGGCTGATGCCGAGCGCTGTAAGCACACTCGTGAAATTATAAAGAGAGGTAAACCAACATGGCAGATACCTATACACTGCATATTGCAGGCCTGACCCGCGAACTGCCCATCTGCAAGGTCAATGACCACATGGACATTGCTGCCTTCATCATGTTCAGCGATGTTGAATTGACCGAGGCCTGCGCCGCAGCCCTGCTGAAAAAGGCCCCTGAGTTTGACGTTATCCTGACCGCCGAGGCAAAGGGCATCCCACTGGCCTACGAAATGGCACGTCAAAGCGGCAAATATTGGATTCCTGCCCGCAAAGGCCCGAAGCTGTATATGCGCGAGCCCGTCATTATCGAGGATCAGTCCATCACCACCGCCGGCAAGCAGATGTTGGTCATCGATAAGAAGGATATCGAGTATATGGACGGCAAGCGCATCCTGATCGTGGATGACGTTATCTCCACCGGCGGCTCTCTGCACGCGTTGGAGACGCTGGCCGCCAAGAGCACCGGCACCGTCGTCGGCTGCTGTGCAGCACTCGCCGAGGGCGATGCTGCCAAGCGCACCGACATCTTCTTCCTAGAGCCGCTGCCGCTCTTCCTGCACTAAGCAATGAAACGAAAGCTCGGTTGGTTCGGTCTCGGTTTTGCCGGGGCTGAGCTTGCTGCGGCCATTCTGCCGCCGCTGGTCTGTGTGCCCGCGGCGGCATTTTTGGTATGGCTGGCCTTTTTCAGCAGGAAAAGGCGCAGAGATCATGGGATCCCCCTGCTGGGGGCGGTGTGTGGCCTGGCGTGGTTTTTGATGTTCTCCCTTGTCTGGGTGCGGCCCGCCAGGGCGCTGGCCGGGCAGACTGTGACCTGCACGGCGGTCGTTGAGACAGATGCCGATGCCTCGTACAGCGAGAGCAGACTGCGCGGCACGCTGCGGCTGACTGAGATCGACGGCAGGCCCGCCAATGTCCGGGTACAGTGTTCGTCGTTCCCCGGGGAGAATGCAGGGGAGCGGTTCACGGCGCAGTTTGCCCTGGCCGAACTGCCCGACAACAAATACCGCCTGAGCCGCAACAGCAAGGGCGTCTATTTGCAGGCGGAATACCTGGGCAGCTACC
>OIFE01000773.1_pt1 | contig 20679 bp, 17 predicted proteins | sample 1581921 | NCBI WGS metagenome assembly OIFE01 (sample SAMN04414075, study PRJEB24778) | human gut metagenome | material: faecal | host: Homo sapiens | reverse complement strand
CAGTTGCAGAGCTATCTGCCGCTGATGCTGAAGAACTTGCTGCTTTTGCAGAGCTATCTGCTGCTGACGCTGATGAGCTTGCTGCAGTCGCTGAGCTATTTGCAGATGAAGCAGCACTTACAGCTGCTGAAGCTGCACTTTCAATTTTACTTAAGTTGCTGGTAACCACTTCCGCCGCTGATGTTGCCGCTGAAGCTGCTGTAGAAGCTAAAGACACTGCACTACTTGCACTTGAAGCGGCTGTCTTAGCTGTTTCATTTGTCTGATCTAGCTGTGAAGTTACTGCATAAAGTTGTGAACCATTGATCGCTTCTGTTGAAGTTGCGGAAATATTACCTGCTGCTACATTGATCAATTTACGCTCATCACCTACCGTACCGACGCTTACGAAACTACCTGCACCTGCAACGGTTCCTTTGAAGCCACTATAGGTTAAATTACCCACAGTTGCTTCAGTTACATTTGCAATAGGATGAGAACCTGTCGTAGTTGAATGATTACCTAAAACCACTGCTTCATCTAAACCTGCAGCGATATTCAAGTTATTACCCAATACGGTTGTACCGTTTGATGCAATAGTATTACCGTGTCCAATAATCGTGTTATTTTTAACGCCATCTTTTACGTTATTTGCAACACCTACAGCAATAGTATTTTGGGTGTTATTACCAACAAGGTTATACACCCCTAATGCTGTACCATTTTTTACATTTTCACCAACCCAAGTGCGAGCACCAACTGATGTACCATTTGTTGTGCTGTTATCCACACCGGCGTAATGACCTAATGCTGTACCATCATTTGTATTTGGACGAACATAGCTTCGAGATCCCACAACTGTCGCATTGGTAGAGTTTTCACCCGCTGCAGAGAATTGTCCCACTACAGTCGCATTTACCGAATTTGCTTCTGCCACAGAATTAGCACCTAACACGGTTGCATTTACCGTACCTGTACGAGCTGCACTATTAGGCCCCACTACCACTGCATCTTCAGATGCTGCTGAAGCACTCTCACCTATAGCAATTGCATTATATGCTGTTTCGGTGGTTGTTGCTCGCATACCTGCTGTAATAGAAAACGTACCTTGTGCACCAGCAGATGAACGAATTGATCCGCCATTAGTTCTTAAACTTTCATCTGACACTGGTCGATCTATATCAGCTGTGCCATCATTTATATGGAAATAAATATTAGCTGCTTGATTAGCTAACTCTAATGCATTATTTGCAGTAGTGTTTGCCGTTGTTGCGATATTTTGAGCATAATTTGCATCACCTTTCGCAACAGCTGCTGCATTACTTGCTGCTTCTGCTTTAGTTTGAGCATCATCTGCAACAGTTTTAGCATCATCAGCGACAGCTTTTGCGAGTGTTGCCGTACTTGCTGTTGAATTTACGACTGTGATCACGTTGTAAAGCTGTGATCCATTAATGGCATCAGTAGAATCTGCACTAATTAAGCCTGATGAAACATATTGAACCTGTCTAGCTGAAGTACTATTACCTACTGCAAGAACAGACGTTCCGCTTTCTTGACCATTATTACCAACTTCAGTTCCATTAATTGTAATAGACGTTAATGTATTACGATCTCCACTTACTGAGCCTGAACCTAACGCCACATCATCAGTATTTTTTGCATTAGCACTAGCCCCTACTGCAACTGCAAAATTTGAACCCGCCACAGCATCTGAACCAACTGCAACTGATTTAGTACCTGTCGCTTTTGCAGCAATACCGTAGGCAGAGCTATTTGAACCAGTTCCTTCAGAAAAACGTCCAATAGCCACTCCACCGTTATTTGCCTTAGATGTATGTCCAATAGCAATAGAACCAGTACCAGTCGCAGTACCGCCACCGGCTGCAACCAAATAATTACTTGCATTACCACTGAACTGTGTCATGGTAGAAGTGATTGCACTAGCCTGCCCCGCAACACCTAATGTTGCCAATGCAATAGCACTTAATTTAAATAATTTACTGACTCGACCTACAACTGTCGGCACTGAAACATCAGAAGATGATTTCACTTGCCCTTTTGCTAATTCGGACGTTACTACCAACGATTGTGTAGTACGATTCCAAATCACTTTAAAAATCTTATTCATAAAAAAATGAAACTCCTTTGCATAAATTTAACTATTATAAAACTATGAGCCGGCCTCAAAATGCCCAAGCAGAGACCAATCCCCATTATCTAACACAGGCTTAATAAAATCTAGGAATTTTCGAGATCATTTGTGTAAAAGTATGTAAATTAATTACCCTAGAAAAAACAAACACATATTAATTTTGCTTTTGTACTCAAAAACTATAACAAAATCCCACTCTCTGCTTTGGTAAAATTCATTACAAACAAGCTCTTATAAGTGCGAACATGATATTCACCGGTTAGAACGCGACGGGTAAATGAATGGTAGCTTTCCATGCTTTCAGCGTGAATAAGCAGCATAAAATCATAATCGCCGGAAATTTCATAACAACTCACCACATCAGTTTCTTGGCGCATTTTTCGTTCAAACAACTCTTGAAAGCGAGAATGTTGGTTGTCCATTTCCACCATCACAAAAACACTGATACCTCTACCCACTGCCTTTGGCGATACCACTGCTACTTGTTTAGTTATAACCCCTTTTTCTGTCAGTAATTGAATTCGACGCTGACAGGTTGCTACCGAGGTATGCACTTTTTCCGCAAGCTCTTTTAACGGCAAGGTCGCATCTTGTTGGAGGATATTTAAAATATCCCGATCTAATTTATCTAATTCCATGTTTAATCCTTGAAAATAAATGCAAAACAATTCAAAAACTTGAGAAAAATAATCACAAATCATTTTATATTGAGAAAATTTACCACGCCAGACTTTTATAATGAAGCTATCAAACCTAAGGAAATGATAAAAATGGCTCAAGGTATTTTTCTCGGCATCATCTCGCAATTTTTATTTGGATTGCTCTATCTATTCAGTTTATGGCTACAGCCGCTTAACGGTACGGATGTGTTTGCTTGGCGAATGGTGATGATGGTATTAGGGTTATTTTTAATTATCTTCCCAACCGTAGGTTGTCGTTCATTATCAAAATTAGTCAATGAAACCTTAGGCAAAGACAAAAAACGTTGGATGCTGTTTTTGCTCGGCACACTCGATGCCGGCAGCCAATTTTGGTTATTTATGTGGGCGCCCGTTAATGGCGAAGGGGTCAACATCGCTATGGGGTATTTTTTATTCCCATTAGTGATGGCATTACTTGGACGCATCTGGCTGAAAGAAACCCTTTCCACCATTCAAATTATTGCCTTGTGCATCGCTGCTTGCGGTGTGGCGCATGAGCTTTGGCACAATCAAACCTTTTCATGGAGCAGCCTTTGGGTGTGCTTAGTCTATCCCTATTATTATTTAAGCCGTAAAGCCATGAAGATCCCCGCATTGCAGGGGATCACACTTGATGTGTGCTTCATTGCCATTCCTTGCCTCATTTATTTGCTCATACAAGAGCAGCAATTGTCTTTTGTAATCAGTGAAAGTCAATATTGGTATTTATTGCCTGCATTAGGTTTAGTGAGTGCAATCAGTTTGTCTGCCAATTTAAAATCAAGCCAACAAATTCCCGTCAGTGTGTTTGCCGTGCTCAGTTATCTCGAACCTACATTGCTCTTTTTAATTGCGATATTTTGGCTCAACACACAAGTTTCCCCTTCCGATTACTTCACTTATGTGCCGATTTGGACCAGTTTGATTTTGCTTGGCATAAATGGCTTAATGAAAAAACGTCATTAAAATTGACCGCACTTTTATCTCAATAGTGCAGTCATTCTTGAAATAATTCTAATTCACGTTCATAATGAACGAACATTCATATTTTATAGGCTGAAGCCTTTTTTACTTCAGCATTTTCTCATAAGGCTCGCATTATGTCCGATCAACAAACAGATACACAAACTTCCTCAAATAATAAATCTCAACAACGTAAAAAAGGGCTTTCCATTTTTATTCTTTTGCTTCTTCTGATTGCAATCGGTTCTGCAGCTTATTGGTTTTTCTTTATTAAAGGCTTTGAAGAAACCGAAGATGCCTATGTGAGCGGCAATCAGGTGATGGTCTCATCACAAGTGTCGGGAAATATTTCGAAAATTAATGTCGATAATATGGATCCCGTACAAGCGGGCGACGTGTTATTAGAACTGGATGATACCAATGCAAAACTCAGTTTCGAACAAGCTAAAAGCAATTTAGCCAATGCCGTTCGCCAAATTTCTCAACTGAATTACACCGTAAAACAATTGAAATCTGCTGTTCGAGCGAATGAAATCACCCTTGCTCAAGCACAAGGGAATTTAAACCGTCGCGTTCAATTAGTGAAAGATGGAGCGATCGATCGATAAAGAATCTTTCCAACACGCCAAAGAAGCCGTTGAACTCGCCAAAGCAAACTTAACAACCGCACAAAACCAGCTGGAGGCCAATCAAGCCTTGTTGTTAGACGGGCCTTTAAGTGAACAACCGCAAATTCAAAGTGCGGTCAGTAATTTGAAACAAGCTTGGTTGAATTTAGAACGAACAAAAATCCGCAGCCCAATTAAAGGCTATGTGGCTCGTCGCAATGCGCAAGTAGGACAGGCAGTTTCTGTTGGTAGCGCATTAATGGCAGTAGTCACTACTGATCAAATGTGGTTAGACGCCAACTTTAAAGAAACACAATTAACCCATATGCGAATTGGTCAACCCGTTAAAATTCACTTCGATCTCTACGGAAAAGATAAAACTTTTGATGGCAAAGTGGTGGGAATCGAAATGGGTACGGGCAGTGCATTCTCATTATTGCCAACCCAAAATGCGACGGGGAACTGGATTAAAGTGGTGCAACGCGTGCCAGTACGAATTCAATTAGATCCGCAACAACTGGCTGAAAATCCATTACGTATCGGTCTTTCTGCGACTGTGAAAGTAAATGTCAGTGATAGTCAAGGCGAAACCTTGCGTAACCAAGCACCAAGCACAACACTTTATTCCACCAATGTGCTGCAATATGATGAAAGTGCGGTCAATAATTTGATCGAATCCATTATTCGCGACAATAGCTATTAGGTTTCACGATGTCGCAATCTCATTTTACGCCGGTACAAGGCGGTGCACTGGTTATTCTCACGTTAGCGCTCTCGCTTGCGACTTTTATGCAGGTGTTGGATTCCACCATCGCTAACGTTGCTATTCCTACTATTGCAGGTGATTTAGGGGCTTCATCCAGCCAAGGCACATGGGTCATCACCTCGTTCGGTGTGGCCAATGCGATCTCAATTCCTATCACCGGTTGGCTGGCAAAGCGTTTTGGCGAAGTGCGGTTATTTTTAGTCTCAACTTTACTTTTCGTCCTTGCCTCTTGGCTTTGTGGCATTTCACACAGTTTGGAAATGTTGATTATTTGCCGCGTCATCCAAGGTGCAGTTGCCGGTCCAATCATCCCGCTTTCGCAAAGTTTATTACTCAATAACTATCCGCCTAAAAAACGAGGTATGGCACTCGCATTTTGGTCAATGACCGTGGTCGTAGCACCTATCTTCGGGCCAATTCTGGGAGGCTGGATCAGCGATAATATTCATTGGGGTTGGATCTTTTTTATCAATGTTCCCATTGGATTAGCCGTCGTCTTAATGAGTTGGAAGATTCTAGGCAATCGAGAAAGCCAAATTTCTCATCAACCTATTGATACTGTTGGGCTTGTTTTACTGGTTCTCGGCGTAGGCTGTTTACAATTAATGCTGGACCAAGGAAGAGAGCAAGATTGGTTTAATTCAACGGAGATTATTGTTCTAACTGTGATTGCGGTTGTGTGTTTAATCGCGCTCACCATTTGGGAACTCACTGATGACAATCCCGTTGTGGATATTTCACTGTTCAAATCACGCAATTTTAGCGTAGGCTGCCTCTCAACCAGTCTCGCCTTTTTGGTGTATTTGGGATCTGTTGTGCTCATCCCACTTCTACTCCAACAAGTTTATGGCTACACCGCCACCTGGGCAGGGCTCGCAGCTGCCCCAGTGGGATTATTACCGATTTTACTGTCTCCTATCATCGGTAAATTTGGGCATAAAATTGATATGCGAATTTTAGTCACGATCAGCTTTATGGTTTATGCCCTAACTTTCTATTGGCGAGCCGTGACCTTTGAGCCTAGCATGACCTTTGCCGATGTTGCCTTGCCACAATTTGTGCAAGGTTTAGCGGTCGCTTGTTTCTTTATGCCACTGACAACCATTACACTTTCAGGTTTACCACCCGAAAAAATGGCTTCAGCATCGAGCTTATTTAATTTCCTTCGAACCCTTGCTGGATCGGTGGGGACATCCCTCACGACATTTATGTGGTATAACCGCGAAGCCGTGCATCATACTCAACTCACGGAAGCGATTACCCCATATAATCCGATTTCCCAACAGTTCTTCCAAACGATGGCAAGTTTTGGTTTAAACGAACAACAAACAGCTTCATATCTCGCCAGACAAATCACTGCTCAAGGCTTTATTATTGGCGCTAATGAGATTTTCTGGTTATCGGCTATCACATTCTTGGCATTATTTATTATCGTCTGGTTCGCCAAACCACCTTTTGGAAATCGCCATTAAAAAATCTCAAAAAAAATAACCGCACTTTGATGATGCTCAAAAGTGCGGTTAGTTTTTCTAGCCTTTTGCTAAGATATCTTTCAAGAATCTCGCGGTATGCGAACCTTTGACTTTAGCCACGTCTTCCGGTGTGCCTGTCGCAATGATTTGACCACCGCCACTGCCCCCTTCTGGACCAAGATCCACAATCCAGTCTGCGGTTTTGATCACATCTAAGTTGTGTTCGATCACCACGATGGTATTGCCTTGATCGCGCAAACGATGTAACACCTCGAGAAGCTGTTTAATATCGGCAAAATGCAGACCCGTTGTCGGTTCATCCAAAATATAAAGGGTTTTACCAGTATCGCGTTTTGAAAGCTCTGTCGCTAACTTAACCCGTTGCGCCTCACCACCTGAAAGCGTGGTAGAAGACTGACCTAAACGAATATAAGACAAGCCGACATCCATTAGGGTTTGCAATTTACGCGCAATCATTGGGATCGCATCAAAAAACTCGCGCGCCTCTTCTACCGTCATATCCAACACTTGGTGAATAGTTTTACCTTTGTATCGGATTTCCAAGGTTTCGCGGTTATAGCGTTTACCTTTACATTGATCACAAGGTACATACACATCCGGCAAGAAGTGCATTTCAACTTTCAGCACACCATCACCTTGGCATGCTTCACAACGTCCACCACGCACGTTAAAGCTAAAACGTCCTGGGTTATAACCACGCGCACGCGCTTCTGGCACGCCAGCAAATAATTCACGAATTGGGGTAAATAATCCCGTGTAAGTCGCTGGGTTAGAACGCGGTGTACGACCGATCGGGCTTTGATTAATATCGATCACTTTATCGAAATATTCCAAGCCTTCAATGGATTTATAAGGCGCAAAATCCGTTTTCTCCGCACGATTTAAAGCATTTTGAGCCAGTGGGAATAAGGTATCATTAATTAACGTTGATTTGCCTGAACCTGATACCCCTGTGATGCAAGTAAATAAGCCTACTGGAATCTCTAAATTCACACCTTTGAGATTATTCCCTGTCGCACCTTTTAATTTTAAAAGTTTGCTTTTATCAAGTGCGGTTCGTTTTTTCGGAATTTCGATTTTTTCTTCGCCCGATAAAAATTTACCCGTAATCGAATTCGGGTTTGCCATAATCTCTTTGGCTGTCCCTTGTGCAATCACTTGGCCACCGTGTACACCCGCCCCAGGGCCAATATCAATAATATGATCGGCTTCTCGAATGGCATCCTCATCGTGCTCCACCACGATCACGGTGTTGCCCAAATTACGCAAGTGAATCAGCGTATTTAGCAAGCGTTCATTATCGCGTTGATGTAAACCGATTGAAGGCTCATCCAACACATACATGACGCCTACTAAGCCCGCACCGATCTGACTTGCAAGACGAATACGTTGCGCTTCACCACCCGAAAGAGTTTCGGCAGAACGAGAAAGGGAAAGATAATTCAAACCCACATTCACTAAAAATTCTAACCGCTCTCTGATCTCTTTCAGGATTTTTTCTGCAATTTGCGCTTTTTGACCTGTTAAGGTGAGTCCTTGGAAAAACTCAAGGCTTTCACCAATACTTTTCTCTGAAATTTGTGGCAAGTTAATGTTACCGATATACACGTTACGAGCTTCTGGACGAAGACGCGAGCCACCACAATCTGCACAAGGGCGGTTGCTGATATTTTTCGCCAATTCTTCGCGTACAGACATGGATTCCGTTTCTTTGTAACGGCGCGCCATATTATTCAAAATCCCTTCAAAAGGATGTTTGCGAATCACCACATCACCACGGTCGTTCATGTATTGGAATTCAATTTCTTCCTTGCCTGAACCATGCATCACAATATCTTTAATTTTCTGTGGTAAATCTTCGTATGGCGTTTCAATATCAAATTTATAATGTTTTGCTAGCGAAGTAAGCATTTGATAGTAATAGAAATTACGACGATCCCAACCTTTCACCGCACCGCCTGCGAGGGAAATGCTTTCATTTTGCACCACACGGCTTTCATCGAAGAACTGCTGAACACCTAAGCCATCACAAGTTGGACACGCCCCTGCTGGGTTATTAAATGAGAATAAGCGAGGCTCTAATTCTGGTACAGAATAGCCACAATGCGGACAAGCAAAGTTTGCTGAGAAAACTAATTCTTCAGCTTTAGGATTATCCATATCAGCCACCACAGCCGTACCACCAGAAAGCTCCAAAGCCGTTTCAAAAGATTCTGCTAAACGTGTGGCTAAATCTGACCGCACTTTAAAACGGTCCACCACCACTTCAATGGTATGTTTTTTCTGTAAAGCAAGTTCTGGCGGATCAGATAAATCACAGATTTCACCATCAATTCTTGCACGAATATAACCTTGTGCCGCCAAGCTATCTAACAGCTTAACATGCTCACCTTTACGGTTTTTCACCACAGGCGCAAGCAACATCATTTTGCTTTCTTCAGGCAAGCTTAAGACTTTATCCACCATTTGGCTGATGGTTTGCGCCGTTAATGGCACATCATGCTCAGGACAACGCGGCTCCCCTACGCGAGCAAACAGCAAACGCAGGTAATCATAAATTTCTGTGATCGTGCCCACGGTTGAACGCGGGTTATGAGAAGTGGATTTTTGCTCAATAGAAATCGCTGGTGACAAGCCCTCAATCGAATCCACATCTGGTTTTTCCATCAAAGAAAGGAACTGACGCGCATAGGCAGAGAGCGATTCCACATAACGGCGCTGCCCTTCCGCATAAAGCGTATCAAACGCTAAAGAAGATTTGCCCGAACCGGACAAACCTGTAATCACAATTAATTTATCGCGCGGAATAGTTAAATTGATGTTTTTGAGGTTGTGGGTTCTAGCCCCACGAATGTCGATAGTATCCATAAAAAAAGCGATTGCCTTAAGAAAATAAATTCAAAAATTGCGACTATTATCGCATATTTCAATATCTGTGCAAATATCCAGTTAATTTTTATGGATCTTTTGTTTCTTTTAAGGCAAAATAGCCAAAATTTTTCACCTTATTTCTAAAATATAGAGGATTCTATGGCAGGTATTAATAAAGTAATCATCGTGGGTAATTTAGGTAATGATCCTGAAATCCGCACGATGCCAAATGGCGAAGCGGTAGCAAATATCAGCGTGGCAACAAGTGAAAGCTGGACAGATAAAAACACGGGCGAACGTCGTGAAGTGACCGAATGGCACCGCATCGTGTTATATCGTCGTTTAGCGGAAATTGCAGGTCAATACTTACGCAAAGGTTCACAAGTTTATGTTGAAGGTCGTTTAAAAACCCGTAAATGGCAAGATAACAACGGCCAAGATCGTTACACCACTGAAATCCAAGGTGATAACTTACAAATGTTAGGTGGTCGTAATCAAGATATGGGCGGTTATACACCTGCACAATCAGCACCACAACCAAGCTATCAATCTCGTCCAACACAATCTGCGTCAGCTCCACAAGCTGAGCCACCAATGGATGCATTTGATGACAACATTCCATTCTAAATTGTATTGATACAAGATTATCTATACGAAGAGAGGCCTTTCATTGAAAGGTCTCTTTTTTATCTCTTATTTTGACATCAATTATTCATGCGCCTTATCTCGCCCAAGCACTAAAACACAATAAATACTCAATTTATTGCACAGCATCCGAATCTAATATATCTTTATTTGAATACTGGAAAATAGTATAAATATCAAGGAGAGCATATCTTAGATAAGCAACATTACTAGAACCAGAAAAAAGAACACGATGTATCTTTGCTTTATTTCCTTTGAACATTTTCAGGAGTAAGAATATATGGAAAATTTTAAACAAATTCTTTCGAAATTATCTGTTATTTTTTTATTGTTCTATTCGCAAAATATATTTTCCATGACACAAACAGAAATCCAATTGGAAAAAGCCTATTTAGCAGAAATGATTGATATTGCATCTGAAATTATGGAGAAAAAACAATCTGTTAATCCTGATTCATTGCAATATAAACGTAGGAATATCAAGGTTCTTACTCATACAAACATGAAAAACGGTTATACAAGCTACACTTTGGAAAAATCTAAAATTCATTTGATAGTACCCAAAGAGTTAAATCCTGATACAAGGCTCAGTGTTTATTGTGATGAAAGTGAAGATGCAATAAATATCCGATTTGACAAAGATGAATTGACAAAATACTTTCATCTGAATCTTAAAAAAAGTGAGGAGAAATCAGAAACATTGAGAAGAGTTTTTGATGAAACCACATATTTTTTCACTTCCTATGAATTTTCTATCGATAAATACCCTAACGTTACCGTTGAGTTTCGTCTCTACCATTCACCCGGTACGACATTCAGATTGGACTACCCGACTGAATTTACGCGGATTTTGATTTATAGAAAAATGTAACAAACGATGTTTCCTTATACCGTTTCTAACTTGGACGACATTGTTCCACCACCGACCGCACTTTAGAAGAAAAAAACGCAGTGGTAAGCTTTAAAGCGAAATTAGAGAAATAGATCACTATCACTGAATAAGAATTCAGTAATCACATGATGACTTGCTGGTACACCAAATGTATAATAGATAGAGTTCACTCTAATTATTTTTATAAATATAAAAGGTAAACTATGAAAAAAAATAATCGCATTATTATTTGTAGGCTTATCTTCATTTCTGACTGCGTGTAGCAGTCATTTAGATACGAGTAGCTTGCCGATTGAAGTCTATAATCATACATCCAAAGCTATTAACTTTAATATGACAAATGCTACTGAAAAAGACTGGAAAGGCTGGGAACTAGGCTATGGAGGCGAGCTTAAATCAGTAGCTGCGTTTAGTTCAGATACTGGCGCTGGAGGCTTATGGCGTCTTCCTCGAACTGGGCTGGTATGCTTATCAAATGAAGCTCATCGGCACAGGCAACACCCCGCAGCCGAAACGCTCCGCGTGGGCGGAACTGTTCCGCCTGCTGAAAAACATCCGCCAACACCGCCTGCGTTCCGAACGGGCGTAAAAGTGCGGTGGAATTTTTGCAATTTTTCGCTTAAATTCCATCGCTTGCAGCTACAAAAGTGCGGTCTATTTTACGAATTTTTCTTTATATTCCCCAACAGTAATCTGCGCCCTTCAAATTCCTTGCCGGCAATTTCCAAAGCGAAGCGTTCTTTGTCGGCGTCGCGTACTTTGTCGTGTACGGCACGTAATTCCTGCACGCTAGCACCCAATGCCTTGACGATTTCATCGCCCATTTTCATGGAAGAATAGAAGGTTTCGCGCACTACGAAATCCGCTTCCGCTTTCACTAGGGCCAGCGCATTGCGTCTGTCCCAGGCGCGCACGAACACCTTGGCGTTCGGGTTGATATGATGAATATTTTCCACAATTCTGACCGCACTTTCTCCGTTGTCCACGCATACCGCTACGATGTCGGTGTGTTCTACGCCGCTGGCATGCAGCACGTCGGCGCGGGTGGCGTCGCCGTAATAGACTTTGAAACCGTATTCGCGTGCGACGTTGATGATGTCGGGATCGTTGTCCAGAATGGAAATGGTGGCACCGTAGGCTAGCGGCATTTGGCTGACCACCTGCCCCATGCGCCCGAATCCGATAATCAGCACGTTGCCGTTGAGTTCGCCCGCATGTTCTTCCACATCGTCCACTGCCGCAGCTGCGCGGGATTCATTGAAATAGCGGTCGAACAGCATAACGCTGAAGGGTGTCGTAATCATGGAGAGCACCACGATTGCCGTCATATTCGCTAGCACTTCCGCATTAATCGCCCGTTGTGCGGCAGCGGAGGCGAGTAATACGAAGGCGAATTCACCGCCCTGCGACATCAGTACGGCGCGGTGTATCGCGGTGTGATGGCTTGCTTTGGTAAAACGCGCCACTCCATAAATGGCAAAGCATTTCAAGATAATCATCAGTACAGTGGCGGAAAGAATTACCTTCCAGTTATTGAGCACCGTTGCCACATCCAGCGACATCCCGACAGCTAAGAAAAACAGCCCGAGCAAAAGGCCTCGGAACGGTTCGATATCCGCTTCAAGCTGATGACGGAAGTCGGATTCCGACAGCAGCACTCCCGCCAGAAACGCACCCATCGCCATAGACAGACCGCCCAGCTCCATTAAATAAGCCGCACCGAGTACCACCAGCAGCGCGGCGGCAGTCATCACCTCGCGTGCTTTGGATTTTGCCAGAATTTTAAACAGCGGATTGAGCAGCCAAATACCTGTCGCAATCAACACTACCAAAGAAAGCGCGGCAACACCGATTTTCTGCCATAGCGGTACGGCATCGGCAACGGCATTGGGATTATCGGGTGCTAGAAATGCTACAATCGCCAGCATGGGCACAATCAGCAAATCTTCAAACAGCAAAATGGAGACAATGCGCTGACCTTGCGGTGTGCTGATTTCATGACGTTCGTCCATAATCTGCATGACCATTGCGGTGGAGGTGAGTGTAAAACCTACCGCCGCAATAAACGACATCACTAAAGAAAAACCGTAAGCCAGCCCGATTTGGGTAAGGACCAGACTGGAAAGCGTCACCTGCAGGGTACCCAAGCCGAAAATCTGATTACGCAATTTCCATAAATGCGACGGCTTCATTTCCAGCCCGATCAAAAACAGAAACATCACCACGCCGAATTCCGCAATATGCAAAATAGCGTGGGAATCGGTAATGAGCTTTAATCCGAAGGGTCCGATAACCAGCCCCGCAGCCAAATAACCCAGAATCGAGCCTAGACCTAAACGTTTAAATAACGGCACGGCAACTACCGCGCCCCCAATAACTCCACCACGTGCAATAAATCGCCGTCAGCTGCTTCTACCGCCATAATTCCTGCCTTTGTTAATTCATAAAAATTTTTCGTATTATAAAGAAAAATCGCCGTAACACAAAAAAATCGTCATTTGACGGCTTCCTCTAAGAAAAGTGCGGTCGGTTTTTGTTAAATTATTGTACTTTGCCGTCGATTTCGATCGGGGTATATTCCACCGGCACCCAAGTATAGCTGCCGTTGCTTTCGGCACGGATGTGTCCGATGCCGGGGAAGGGCATATGTGCGCCAGCTATCCAGATTTTACGTGTGGCGGCATCTTTGAGCGCGTCTTGGCGGCTGGCGCGTGCCTGTTTGGGGTCGCTGTCAAACTCAATGGCGATTTCGGGATCAAGCATTTGCAGTGTGAGGCTGTGTTCGAGTTCGGGATCGGAGAGTCTGTGCCATTGTCCGAGCAGGACGGCTTTGAACATGGACAACAGGGGATAGGCGGGACAGTCGCGGTGGTCTCGGAGATAACGGGTTCTTTGACGGTTCAGGTACTGTTCGATCGGTTGCCAATCAATCACCTGATCCAACTTCAATAGAGGGAAGCGGTTGATGTGTTTGGCAATCACGGCTTGGGCGGTTTGCTGGAAGAAGGTAGTCATAAAAAATCCCCTAAATGTCTTAGTGGGAATTTAGGGGATTTTGGGGGAATTTTGCAAAGGTCTTATGTAAAAACAAATCGATAAGGTCTATAATTGGTGCGCAATCCATCATTTCACGGAGACAAATTATGCACACACAAAATCTTATTATCGGCTTTGGCAAAGCGGGCAAAACGCTGGCGGCGGATTTGGCGAAACACGGGCAACAGGTCGTGCTGGTGGAACAGTCGGCGCAGATGTACGGCGGCACTTGCATCAACATCGGCTGTATTCCCAGCAAAAAACTGATTGTCGAGAGCGAGCAGCGCGGGCATAACGCCGACAAAGCGGCGGTGTTTGCGGCGGCGATGAACGCGAAAAACACCCTGATTCCGAAATTGCGCGCCGCCAATTTCGCCAAACTGGACAATCTGGACGGCGTAACCGTGCTCAACGCGCGCGCCGAGTTTCTCGATGATCGCACGGTCAAACTGACTGACCCAGACGGCGGCGAGCAAACCCTTACCGCCGAACGCATTTTCATCAACACCGGTGCCACCCCGCGCCGCCTGGGCGTAGCGGGCGAAGACAGCCCGCGCGTACTGGACAGCACCGGTGTACTCGCGCTGAACGAACGCCCGCGCCGCCTCGTCATCATCGGCGGCGGCTACATCGGCTTGGAATTTGCCTTTATGTTCCACGCTTTCGGCAGCGAAATCACCATTCTCGATGGCGGCGACCGCTTCCTGCCGCGTGAAGATCGCGACATCGCCGAAGAAATGCTGCGCGTATTAAACAGCAAAGGCATCAAGGTGTTGCAAGGCGTGAAAATTGAAGCGTTCCGCGACAATACGGCGGACACCAGCGTCATCACCTCGCAAGGCGAATTTACCGCCGACGCGGTGCTGGTGGGCGTAGGCCGCGTGCCGAACACGCAAGGATTGGGCTTGGCAAACGCGGGCATCGAAACCGACCCGAGCGGCTTCATCCTCGTTGACGACCATCTGCGCGTGCAAGGCAAAAACCACATCTGGGCGATGGGCGACGTGGCGGGCAGCCCGATGTTCACCTACATCTCGCTCGACGACTATCGCATCGTGCGCGAACAGCTTTTCGGCGACGGCAAACGCAACCGCGCCGACCGCACCCCGTTCCCGACCGCCACCTTTACCGAGCCGCCGCTCGCCCATATCGGCTTAACCGAAACCGCCGCGCAGCAATCGGGGCGCGAGGTGAAAGTGTTGAAACTGAAAGCCGACGCGATTCCGAAAGCCAAAATCCTCAACCAAACCGACGGCCTGCTCAAAGCCGTGGTGGACGCGCACAGCGGCGAAATCCTCGGCGTAACCCTGTTCTGCGCCGAAGCGCACGAAATCATCAACCTGTTTAAAATGGCAATCGATTTCCGCGTCCCTGCCCGCTATGTCAAAAACCAAATCTTCACCCACCCGACCATCGCCGAAGGGCTGAACGATTTGTTCGCGGGCTGCTAAAAAACTGGTTGTAAAACGACCGCACTTGATACGGAAATGCCATCTGAAAGCGATTTCAGAATCGATGCGGGTATGTTGTTTCGTAACCGAGTCTGTATAAACCGTTTTTCTTTGTCCAACGGGCATCTTTGTCTTTACTCGGTGTGGTTTGACCGCTGACTTGTCCTTCGTCATCGACTTCTATGGCCTGACGCTGTTTGCCGCCGGCGGTTTGAATAATGGTGGCGTCAATGACGGCGGCGGATGCTTTCTCTACTTTTAGGTCTTTTTCAGTCAGTTGGCGGTTAATCAGTTGCAGCAATTCGGACAGGGCGTCGTCTTGCGCCGCCAGTTGCGGTAGCGGCATAAGGTGCTGTAATCGGGGATGCTCAGTTCGTCGAAACGGCAAAACAGGTTGAAGTCGATGCGGGTAATGAGGCTGTGTTCGAGTTCGGGATCGGAGAGGCTGTGCCATTGTCCGAGCAGGACGGCTTTGAACATGGACAGCAGGGGATAGGCTGGACGGCCGCGGTGGTCTCTAAGGTAACGGGTTCTTTGACGATTCAGGTACTGTTCGATCGGCTGCCAATCAATCACTTGATCCAACTTCAATAGCGGGAAGCGGTCGATGTGTTTGGCAATCATGGCTTGGACGGTTTGTTGGAAGAAGGTGCTCATGAAAAATCCCCTAAATGTCTTGGTGGGAATTTAGGGGATTTTGAGGGGATTTTGCAAAGGTCTCAAAAGGAGAAAAAATATTACAAACAGCTGTTCCGTTAATTGAGCAAATTGATGAGTTATTTTTCGGAAAGTTGAATAACGACGAAGAACAATTTAAGCATTTTCTTGTTAGATTAAACAAAGAATAAGAATATTATTTATGGAGTTGTCAATTTTGATAACTCCATACTACATTTGAAACTCAAAAATAGAGCATAGCTATAGAACAGAAATTTATTCAAGAGAATTATTTACACCAAAGTATAGAAGTCCTCTGTTTTTATTTTCAAAAAGTAAAACAGAGAACATAAATGGTTGGCTCTTGAAAGCAATGTGTAAAAATTTTACGTTAATATTGTAAAATATAATGATATAATTACTCTGTTATCGGGGTTATTTTTACGTATTTTTAAGGAAGTTATCAATATTTGATTGCAACAAGTTGAAATAATTAGAGTTTTATTTTTCATTCTTTCCTTATATAGAAACAACCCTTTTAAGTTACATATAATTTAAAAACAAAAGCGTTGTTCTATATCGCTAGAACAACGCTTTTTCTATACATACAAGCAGTCAAATTTTTATAATTTCTTGCAAAAATTCATTAAATTTTGACCGCACTTTGCCCCTCAAAAAAAGAACCTAGACACCTAATTTTAGGTTCAGATTATTATTCAATTTCGTTATAACTAAAAATCAGTACATATATTTAACAATTCTTTCGGTTTTGCTATGTGCTTTGCTACATTTTTACCGTCTTATTTTAACTAGAGGTACAACTATGCAGCATCGCGATCTTTATCCCCACGAAATCTTACAAGATGTTATTGATAAAAGTTATGCTAAGTCGCAAGGACACCTAAAAACACTCTCTATTTTAAGTTTTTTAGGTGGCGGCTATGTGAGTTTTGGTTATATGGCCTATTTAAAAGTAGTGAGCGGTATTCCTCCAGAGTGGAGCGGGCTATCAACATTACTTGGTGCAGCCGTGTTTCCTATTTGTTTGATTTGTATTCTAATCGGTGGTGGTGAATTGGCCACGGGAAACATGATGATGATGGCATTAGGCCGTTTAACCAAAAGAGTAAGCCTTAAAAAATTATTTCGTAACTGGATTGTCGTGAGTTTGGGCAACCTGCTCGGTGCGCTGTTTATGGCCTATTTCTTAGGGCATTATGTCGGTTTATCAGAAGGTGCTGCCTCTGCTAAAACCATTGCTATCGCCGAGGCTAAAGTGCAAATGGATTTTGGTCGCGCCTTTATTTCTGCCATTGCCTGTAACTGGATGGTCTGCATGGGTATTTGGTTCTATTTTGGCGCCAAACAAACCTCCGGTCGTATCCTAGCCATATGGTTCCCAGTGATGATTTTTGTGCTTATCGGATTACAACACTTTGTCGCCAATATGTTTATTATTCCTGCCGGGATTTTTGCTGGTGCTAATGTGACTTGGAGCCAATTCTTCTTCAATATGATTCCTGTCTTTTTAGGCAATGTCACGGGTGGTGCAGCATTTGTCGGTGCATCTTATCTTTATGCCTATCGTCACTTATTAAAAGAAGATTATTGTATTTAGTAAACGAAAATCTGCCCGCACTTTGGCGTGAAAAAGGTCTTTTGAAATGTCAAAAGGCCTTTTATTCTCTCTAAAATGTATTGAATCCCCTTTTAATTAACCTCTCTTGAATAGTGTAAAGTTGCACTTTACATTAAAAGCATGTAAACTCATCTATTAAGATCAATATGGAAAGAAAAGTATTAGCAGAATTTCCATTTTATTTAACATTCTCAAATTTACAGTAAGGAAGAAATCACATGCCGAAGATGAAATGTTCTAGACTAATATTTTATAGCACTGTTTTAACTAGTGTTATGTTGTCTTCTTGCAGTCAACATCCCCAAACCCACTCAGCAGTAGAAAATACAGCAAGCAATTATGCTCAAAATGCGGCAACGTATTGGACTGAGCAGCCATTTTGTAGTGGGCGTTACCAAATTAACTTACCATCTAACCGTATAAGTGGGACGGGCTGGCTTAAATACAATGGTTGGCAGATAATTGTGCGACCAGATTATTGGAATCTGGAAGTAGAATCTGTATTAGAGGTTAAAGAAAAAGGATATAATGGAAGTGATATTTTTATAGAAAACCGTACAATCTTTCCTAATAAAGCGATAGCGATGGTGACACAGGCTCCGGGTTCTTGGGAACACTCGGTGTCAAAGCACCTAAAAGGTATGCTCTATTATGTCGATTTCTATTTCAAGCTAGGTAAGAACGATGACTATTCTATTAGAGCTTTTGTGCGCATTATGCCTGTTAATGGCAAAACTCCCCCAAACCTGAAACAGCTGGAAAAAAGCAAAGTTGACGAAGCTATTGGGCAGATACGAAATGATTTTTTCGACAAGCTGAGAGATCGTAAAGATACTGAAATGCCACAGCAACAAGGTGTCTGTTTAACAGAAGGATTTATTGCCGATAAGGGAACTGAGCCGTTTTTTGGCAGTGCAGGCATCAAAATCAAAGACTATAAAGACGTTTATGCCGAGCTAACGACGGGTGGATCTTTGGAGGAAGATGATAAACCGCTATTAGAACGAGATCTTTTCACTAAAGATAGTGCTTTGGATAAACTCTTCTCATGGGCGAAATACAGCACCATCCGCAAAGGAAATCGCAATATCAATGGCATGACCGGCAGTGAAAAACTGGTTAAGTGGCAGGGAAATCGATATCTATTTATCTGGGAAAAAGATGATGGCAGTGTGAGATTTAAGATGACGTTCGGTGCCAATGAGAAAAATACTAAGGGTTCGCCACTCAGTGAGAAAGAGGCCTTAACCGCTTGGGATGCAATATTGCCGACATTGAAAAAACGACTTTAAACAAGGGACTACTGCAGTTAAATTGAAGTAAAAAAACAAGCGGTCGAGTTTTTAAGACGATTTGCAAAACACTTAAAAATTTGACCGCTCTTTATAGTAAAAATCCCCTACTGCTCTGCTCTAGGGGATTTTTGCTTTAAATAATGTGCTGTTTATTTCAAACCTTTTTTTACCAAATCTTCATAACCACCATGGTTAGTAACATTGGTATAGCCTGCATTTTTCAGCTCAGTGAGTGCGGCTTCGGCACGGCGACCGCTACGGCAATAAAGGTTAATCGGTGCATCTTTATCTGAACTAATCGCTTTAATACCTTCCACGATTTTATCATGTGGAATATTCACTGCACCTTGTAAATGACCAGCATTAAACTCCTCAGCAGAACGAACATCAATCCAAACGCCTTTTGCTTTTTCTGGTTGTACTGCGCTTTGTTCCGTTTGTGGGGCAGTATTTGCATAAGCAACAAAAGAGGTGCTAATGGCAACCGCTGAAATTGCTACAGCGAGTAATTTTTTCATCGTTTAATCTCCATTAAATAGAAATAATAGGTTTGCTTAATAATTTAGTTATCATTGTTCATACTACTCCTAAATAGAATGACAATAAACGGTAAATTAAGCAAAACGCCTGGAAATTTAACCGCACTAAAAAAATAAAAAAGACCATCTAAAATCTAACATTCAAACGGCCTTTTTTAATTGATTCAATTATTTCTTCGCAGGATCAACTTCACTCACGGCTTTCTGGGATTTTTCATCCATTTCCACTTTAATATTGTGATCTACCACCACGTTCATATTAATAGTGATACCTTCCTTTGGTGTATCCAATTGAATAGTCGGTGTGCAAGCTGTAAGCGTGAACATTGCCGACAAAATAAAAAAGTGCGGTTGAAATTTAAGGTGTTTTATCATTTGTCTTTGTCTAATTGCTTATAAAGTTTATATTGCAGATTTTGTTCAAATTGTGAGCCATAGTCAATCATATTCCACAATTCAAACATATTTTCTTGGTGCGTATAATTTAACGTTATCGGATTATTGGTTCGCTTGGTTGGATTAAATCCGCTGATACTCGCCCGCAACGTCATTTGCCCTTTAGGATCGAGCGTCACCGCTGCATGGGAATTTTGCAGTTCCATTTCTTTTAATAAATCCACCAAGATATTCTCTGTCCACCCGCCTTTTTTCAATCCTTTCACCATTTCATCGGTTAATTTGATGGACACATTCCCCACTTGTTCCAATGTGCCATTACAAATCAAACATTCCTTATGCCCAAGCCAAAATGGCATCACTGCATTGGCGCGGCCGGTTAAGGTTACTTGATTATATTGTGCCAAAGCTAACACTTGGGCTAAATCGATATTGGTAAAAGAAAGTGTCGCCATTTTACTTTGTGGGAAAGTGAGCTGAGGTACCGTCAATTCACCATCAAATAAGGAAAGTTTCACATTTTTTAAGATAAGTGGATTTTTCATGGTATTCGGATAACGACCGAATAAATCTAATTCCCCATTTGCGACAGAAAGCGCGCCATAGCGAATATT
>OIFE01000768.1_pt1 | contig 20782 bp, 16 predicted proteins | sample 1581921 | NCBI WGS metagenome assembly OIFE01 (sample SAMN04414075, study PRJEB24778) | human gut metagenome | material: faecal | host: Homo sapiens | reverse complement strand
GAATGCGGATAAGAGTAACCGTTTTCTGGATATTTATCTGGATGCGGATACCGGCAAAATTTATGAATTCTATGTCCGGACCGGACTGCAATGGGAAGACATCAATACGGATGCCATGATTGGCCGGTATGCGGAATATCTGGAACTGACCGGTCTTGAAAAATATGAGGATCAAAATCCGCTGTTGGAGACGACGCCGTATTTTGCCAAGTATACTTTCCCGGGGGAGGAGGAAGACAGTACCACGGTGACCATTGGTTACTATGAAGGAATTCGTGAGCTTTTCCTCAAAGTAGGAAGATAGAAAAATAAAATACGCAAAGATTTTTTTGAAAAAAGATTAAAATCACTACTTGACGTTACCACACTAAAGCAGTAATATAAATAAAAATTAAATACAGCGGTAAGAAACCATTGATGTGGAGATAAAAACAGTTCGTGCACTTACAGAGAGACCGGATGCTGAGAAAGGTTGGAACGCAGGTTGTTAAATGGACCACGGAGGGCGCAGTCAAAGAGGACACACAGAATTTTAAGATCTCAAGTATTCTGCGACGTGAGGGCATACGTCAGTTGCCGGGGATATGTTGGTATCCTGTAAGAGCATAAGCAATTGTGAAGCAAGGTGGCACCGCGGGAAATGTATATGACCCGTCCTTGACAGAAGCAGATTCTGTCATGGGCGGTTTTTTTGTACCTTTTCAGAGCCTATGGCGAGATAGCCTCAATGAGTAAAAGGAAGCCTCAAAGAGGCGATTTTACGAATGGAGGCGCTGAAAAGGTGTGAGCAGAAATAATTTTAAGGAGGAGTACCGGAATGAAGATCACACCCACACTGGAAGAATGTAAAAAGATTGCAGCGGAAGAAAGCTACGGAGTGATTCCCATAAGCACAGAGATGTATGCAGATATGACCACACCCATCGAAGTGTTGCGCATCTTAAAAAAGGTCAGCGGTCATGTCTATCTGCTGGAAAGCGCGGAGGCGGATAAGCGATGGGGACGATATTCCTTTTTAGGCTATGATCCATTGCTTGAGATCACCTGTTATAACGGTATGACTACAATAAAATCGGAACTGACCAGCCGAACGGATTCCGGAGATGTCAGAGGGATCATCCGCAACGTCATGGAAGAGAATAAAAGTCCCAAGCTTCCGGGACTGCCTTCCTTTACCGGAGGTCTGGTAGGATATTTTTCCTATGACTATATCAAATACAGCGAACCGACCCTGCGGCTGGATGCGAAGGACGAGGAAGGCTTCCAGGATGTGAACCTGATGCTGTTCCACAAAGTCATCGCTTTTGACAATTACAGACAGAAGCTGATCCTGATCCTGAATATCAAGACCGATGATCTGGAGATCAATTATCATAGAGCGGAGCGGGAGCTGAACAACATGAAGGAGCTCTTGCTGAATGGAGAAAAGGCAGAGCATATTCCCTGTAAGCTCCGGACAGATTTTCAACCACTGTTCAACGAAGCAGCCTATTGCAACATGGTGGAGAAAGCCAGGCATTACATCAGAGAGGGAGATATCTTCCAGGTGGTATTATCCAATCGCCTGGAGGCGGAGATGGAAGGAAGCCTCTTAGATGCTTACCGGGTACTCCGCACAACAAATCCTTCCCCGTACATGTTCTATTTCTCTGGAAGTGATGGTGAGATCGTGGGAGCCAGCCCGGAGACATTAGTAAAGTTAGAGGACGGCGTATTACATACCTTCCCCCTGGCAGGAACGAGACCCAGAGGAGCTACCGAGGAAGCGGACAAGGCGCTGGAGGCAGAGCTTTTAGCAGATGAGAAGGAACGCTCCGAACACAATATGCTGGTGGATCTGGGACGGAATGATATCGGCAAGATCAGCCGGATCGGCACCGTGGAAGTGGAAAAATATATGACTGTTGAGCGGTTTTCACATGTGATGCATATCGGCTCAACGGTTAAAGGGCAGATCAGATCGGACAAGACAGCACTGGATGCCGTTGATGCGGTTCTTCCGGCAGGAACATTGTCCGGGGCACCGAAGCTTCGGGCCTGTGAGATCATCAACGAACTGGAAGACAATAAGAGAGGCATCTATGGAGGAGCCATTGGCTATATTTCCTTTACCGGAAACCTGGATACCTGTATCGCTATAAGACTTGCTTTTTCCAAGAACGGAAAAGTATTCGTAAGATCCGGTGCCGGTATTGTGGCGGACAGTGTACCGGAGAAGGAATACAGGGAATGCATTCAGAAGGCAGCAGCTGTAAGACAGGCACTACAGAAAGCACAGGAGGGAATGGAAGCATGATATTACTGATCGATAACTACGACAGCTTTTCCTATAACGTATATCAGCTGGTAGGAAGCGTAAATCCGGATATTCGGGTGATCCGCAATGATGAATGCAGTGTGGATGAGATCCGCGCCATGAATCCCTCCCACATCATTTTATCGCCGGGACCCGGAAGGCCGGACAAAGCCGGTGTCTGTGAAAATGTGATCCGGGAACTGGGGGGCAGAATACCTATTTTGGGAATCTGTCTCGGGCATCAGGCGATCTGCGAAGTGGCAGGGGCTACCGTTACCTACGCATCCCATCTGATGCACGGTAAACAGTCCCTGGCGACTTTGGATACAGACAGTGTATTGTTCCGGGGTATGAAAAAAGTGATCACTGTGGCAAGATATCATTCTCTGGTGGCAGATCCACAGACGATTCCCACAGAATTGAAAGTTACCGCGGTCACCGAAGACGGAGAGGTCATGGCGGTAGAACAGACAGAAAAGCAGATCTACGGAGTACAGTTCCATCCGGAATCGGTACTGACACCGGATGGACGACAGATCATTGTTAATTTTTTACAGACACAGAAAGGAGCAGGCAGAAACATGATCAAAGAAGCGGTTGCTAAGTTGGTAAAGAATGAGGACATCGGATACGATATGGCAAAAACCGTTATGGATGAGATCATGAGCGGTGAGGCCAGCGATATTTTAAAGAGTGCTTATCTGACAGCATTAAGCCAGAAGGGTGAGACCATCGAAGAGATCACAGGCTCCGCAGAAGAAATGCGAAAGTTCGGCAGAAAACTTGGAGCGGACGTGGAAGCTTTAGAGATTGTGGGAACCGGCGGTGACGGATCTAATTCTTTCAATATCTCCACTACGGCATCTATCGTGATCTCTGCGGCAGGCGTACCGGTAGCCAAGCACGGCAACCGCGCAGCCAGTTCCAAATCCGGTGCAGCAGACTGTCTGGAAGCTCTGGGCGTAAATATCACCATAGAGCCGGAACAGAGCAAGACGTTGTTGGAAGAGATCGGCATCTGCTTCCTTTTCGCACAGAAATATCACACCGCCATGAAATATGTGGGACCCATCCGCAAGGAGTTGGGCATCCGTACTATTTTCAATATTTTAGGACCTCTGGCAAACCCCGCAGGACCGGTATATCAGATCATGGGTGCGTACGATGAAAGCCTGCTGCCCTCTATGGCAAAGGTATTGTCCAATCTGGGTGTAAAACGTGGCATGGTAGTCTATGGACAGGACAGACTGGACGAGATCTCCGCCAGTGCACCCACTACAGTCTGCGAGATTGATAACGGTACCTTTAAAAATTATGTGATCACACCGGAAGAATTTGGCATGGAAAGATGCACGAAGGAAGATCTGGTGGGCGGAACTCCCCAGGAGAACGCAGAGATCACCAGAGCTATCTTAAATGGCGAAAAGGGTCCCAAGCGCAATGCGGTACTGCTGAATGCAGCAGCAGCCCTATATGTGGCAGGCAAGGCAGACAGTATGGCAGGCGGTGTGAAGCTGGCAGAGAAGGTCATCGACACAGGCCTTGCAAAGGCACAGCTGGAGCGTTTCATTAAGTTAAGTAATGAAGTATAAGCGGGAGGCAGAAAAATGATATTGGATACCATAGCGGCTTCCACTTTAGAACGGGTGGCTGCAGCAAAAGAAGCACTGCCCCTTGCAGAACAGATTGCCAGAGCAAGAGATTTGGACAGCAACACGGGATTTCCCTTTGAACAGGCACTGGTGAAGCAGGGGATGAGCTTTATCTGTGAGGTGAAAAAAGCATCGCCCTCCAAGGGACTGATCGCAGCGGAATTTCCCTATGTGCAGATTGCGAGGGAATACGAAACAGCAGGAGCGGATGCAATTTCCGTACTGACGGAACCGGCGTACTTTCAAGGGAAGAATGAATATCTGACCGAGATCCGTCAGGCAGTGAAAATTCCACTGCTTCGGAAAGATTTTACGGTAGATGAATACATGATCTATGAGGCAAAAAATATCGGAGCAAATGCAGTGCTTTTAATCTGTGCCATCCTGTCACCGATGCAGTTGTCAGAGTATGCGGGAATCGCAGGAGAACTTGGACTGTCGGCACTGGTGGAAGCCCATGATGAGAAGGAAGTAGAGATGGCATTGAAAGCCGGTGCCAGGATCGTCGGTGTCAATAACCGGAATCTGAAAGACTTTACGGTGGATATCAATAACTCCGTGCGGTTGAGGGAAATGGTGCCGGAGAATATTCTCTTCGTATCCGAAAGTGGTATGAAGACGAGACAGGATATCGAGCGGTTGGAGCAGAACGGTACCAATGCCGTACTCATCGGAGAGACATTGATGCGTAGTGCAGATAAGAAAGCGGCTTTGCAGGAACTCCGCGGATAGGTTATAGAAAGGTAGAAGATTTTATGAAAGTAAAAATGTGTGGTCTCTATCGTCCGGAGGACATTGATTATGCCAATGAGGTGCAGCCGGATTACGTGGGATTTGTATTTTATGAAAAGAGTCACCGGGCGGTTACGAAGGAGCAGGCAGCCGAATATCGCAAAAAGCTTCTGCCGGGGATCCGGACGGTGGGGGTGTTTGTGAATGAGGATCCCAATAATATAATAGAACTGTTGGAGGAAGGCATTCTGGATGTGGCACAGCTTCACGGGGATGAGACGGAAGAGGATATCCAGTATCTGCAGGCGGTGTGCCACAAGCCGGTGATCAAGGCGGTCAAAGTAAGAGACCGGTACGATGTGGAAGCCTGGCTGGACAGCAGTGCAGACTATCTGTTATTTGATAACGGAATGGGAGCGGGACAGGTGTTTGACTGGAGCGTCCTTGGTGGAATCGACAGGGAATTTTTCCTGGCAGGAGGATTGCAGGCGGAGAATCTCACCGAAGCCATGGAAACGGTAAGACCTTACGCGGTAGACTTAAGCTCCGGCATTGAGAGCAACCGGAAAAAAGATCCGGAGAAGATGCGCCGGATCATGGAACTGGTAGAACAGTATCGGAACAATACAGATTGAAAATACAGAATAAAAGAAGAATTAAAAATCAGGAAGAAAGAAGAGAGGATAAACATATGAGCAAAGGACGTTACGGAATCCACGGAGGACAATATATCTCCGAGACATTGATGAATGAACTGATCCATCTGGAAGAGTGCTATGAGCATTATAAGAAGGATCCGGAATTCAATGCGGAGCTGAACAAGCTGTTGAATGAATACGCGGGGCGCCCCTCTCTGCTGTACTATGCAGGGAAAATGACGAAGGATCTGGGCGGCGCGAAGATCTATCTCAAGAGAGAGGATCTGAACCATACCGGTTCCCATAAGATCAATAATGCCCTGGGACAGGCACTGCTTGCCAAAAAGATGGGCAAGACCCGCCTGATCGCAGAGACCGGTGCCGGACAGCACGGTGTGGCTACCGCAACGGCAGCAGCCTTCCTGGGGATGGAATGCGAAATCTTCATGGGAAAAGAAGATACCAACAGACAGGCATTGAATGTCTACCGTATGGAACTTCTGGGAGCCAAGGTACATCCCGTAACTTCCGGTACCATGACCTTAAAGGATGCTGTCAATGAGACCATGAGAGAATGGTCCAATCGTGTGGCGGATACCCATTATGTGCTGGGATCCGTTATGGGACCTCATCCCTTCCCCATGATCGTAAGAGATTTTCAGAGTGTGATCAGCCAGGAAGCAAAGGAACAGATTCTGAAGAAGGAAGGAAAGCTTCCGGCAGCCGTGGTAGCCTGCGTAGGCGGCGGCAGCAATGCCATGGGTGCGTTCTATAACTTTATTGAGGACAAGGATGTGGAACTCATCGGTTGTGAGGCAGCAGGCAAGGGTGTGGATACGGCACTGACCGCAGCTACCATTGCTACCGGCTCTCTGGGAATTTTCCATGGAATGAAATCTTATTTCTGCCAGGATGAATATGGACAGATTGCTCCTGTATATTCCATTTCTGCGGGACTGGATTATCCCGGCATCGGACCGGAGCATGCTTATCTGCATGACATCGGCAGAGCACAGTATGTGCCCATCACGGATGACGAGGCAGTGGATGCTTTTGAATATCTGGCAAGAACTGAAGGAATCATCTGCGCTATTGAGAGTGCCCATGCGGTAGCACAGGTACGTAAGATCGCGAAGAACTACAGCCCGGACCAGAGCATTATCATATGTCTGTCCGGCAGAGGCGACAAGGATGTGGCCGCTATTGCGAGATACCGCGGTGTGGATATTCATGACTGATGACCGACCTACGTGCAGGGGCTGTGAAATGCTTTGGGCAGTCCGTTCTCCTGCAGACAGAAGATGAAAACAGGAAAGATAGAAGAAATTAGAATAGAAGAGATAGAAGAAATGGAGACAGATACGATGAGTAAATTAGAAAAAGTATTTGATACACCGAATAAAAAAGCATTCATCGGCTTCCTTACCGCAGGAGACCCGGATGCGGACAGCACTGTACAATTCATCCTGGAGATGGAGAAAGCAGGAGCGGATCTCATAGAGATTGGTATTCCCTTTTCCGATCCTACAGCAGAAGGTGTGGTGATCCAGGAAGCAAATATCCGCTCTCTTGGTAACGGCATGACAACGGACGGCGTGTTCGAAATTGTGAAGAGAGTACGGGAGCAGTCACAGATTCCGCTGGCATTTATGACGTATGTGAATCCGGTATTCCATTACGGATATGAGAAATTTTTTACCAAATGTGAAGAACTGGGTATCAGCGCCATCATTATTCCCGATGTACCTTATGAAGAGAAGGCAGAGGTGGAAGCTCCCGCCAAAACCCATGGCGTGAAGGTAATCTCCATGATCGCTCCTACCTCCGAGAGCCGTATCCGCCAGATTGCATCGGAAGCAGAAGGTTTTATCTATGTGGTAAGTTCCATGGGGGTCACCGGTGTGCGCAGCGAGATCAAGACCAATCTGCCTGCTATCGTGGAAAGCATCCGCACCGTGACCGACGTTCCCTGTGCTATCGGCTTCGGCATCAGCACCCCCGAGCAGGCGAAAGCTATGGCATCTATATCCGACGGAGCCATTGTCGGAAGCGCCATCGTGAAGATCATTGCAAAGTATGGCAAAGATGCAGCTCCTTATATCGGAGAATATGTGAAGAGCATGAAAGAGGCTGTAGCGGAAGCCTAAAAACAATATATCAATATCAAAAGCCGGAGTGATCGGAAGACAGCTCCGGCTTTTTGTGCACCCGAAAATAATAAAGGAGTGCATAATTTTGTTGGTGAAGTAGAATTCTTATGGTAATATTAATATAATAAGGATTTGGATAGATAGATTGATTAAAGTGGCAAATAAATCATAAGCAGGAGGTTCTTATTACAGATGAAGCAGAAAATATTATATAAATTGAACCTTGGCGAAGATCATGAGCGAGAATGCAAGTTGGCGACTGGCGGCCTTCCTGAGAGCATATGGGAGACGTATTCTTCTTTTGCTAATACTAATGGTGGCACTATTTTGCTTGGAATTAGGGAACACAGGGATTCTTTTACAGTTGAGGGATTGACGGATAAGCAGATTATTAAATATCAGAAAGATTTTTGGAGTGTTTTGAATGATAAAAATAAGGTGTCCAAGAACATCCTGTTGAATCATCATGTACAGGTTGCCGAAGTAGAGGATAAAAAGATACTTAGAATAGATGTTCCGGCAGCAGACAGGCATGATAAGCCGGTTTATATTGGAACGGATCCAATGAGAGGTACTTATAAAAGAGATTACGAGGGAGACTTCCTTTGTACGGAAGAGGCAGTCCGGGCAATGTTTGCAGATCAGAGAGATGTATCTGGGGATGTGGAAGTGCTGGATGAGTTTGGACTGGATGTGCTGAATCAGGATACGATAAAGGGGTATAGAATTATTTTTGAACAGCTCCACGGCGGACACCCTTGGAATGCACTTGAAAATGATGAATTCCTTATGAAACTAAGAGCTGTAGCAAAGAATAAGAATGGTACATTATCTCCGACAATAGCAGGGCTATTATTCTTTGGAGAAGCTTATCATATTACTGAGGTCTTTCCAAATTATTTTCTGGATTATCGAGAAGAATGCGATGATAAAGCAATACGCTGGTTATTTCGGACGCATTCTAATGAAGGCGACTGGAGTGGTAATATATATGATTTCTTCTGCAAGGTACGTACAAGAATGGATGATGAGGTAGCTGTTCCATTTGCAAACAGAAGAGATGGATACAGGATAGACAGAGTTGATGTGCATGATGCATTGGAAGAAGCATTGGCAAATGCGTTGGCACATGCAAACTATTATGGCAGGCGGGGAATTCTTGTTGTAAAAAAAGGAAAGGAGCTTAGTATTTCCAATCCTGGTACTATCCGGGTAACAAAAGAAGAATTTTATGCCGGAGGCAATAGCGATCCACGAAATCCTAATATTTTAAAGATGTTTGGATTTGTTAATGTTGGTGAGCGTGCCGGAAGTGGTATTGATAAGATTATGACAGCGTGGGCAGAACAAAACTGGAAAAAACCGGAATTTGATTTTTCGGAACGTAATGACAGGGTAACATTAAAACTTGAAGTTGGACAAGTGGTATACATTCCGGGGGTTGCTGATATAAGGAATACAACGGAGAACAGGGAAAACAGGATTACAAAAGAAATGTCGAAAGAAGACAGGATACTTGATTATATTCGGCAGAATGGAAGTATTTCAACGCAGAAAGTAATGGGAATCTGTAATTATAATTCCAGAACTGGTGCAAGAAATTTATTGGACAAGATGGTAAATGCAGGATTGATAGAAAAAGTTGGTGAAAGCAGGAGAACGCATTATAGAATAAAAGAATAATTACTGGTCACTTTGGACAACTGACTGACCGATAACTGACCAGTAAGTGATCACTTTTATGGTTGGTTGATCAATAACTGACCAGTAAGTGGTCACTTTTACAGCTGAGTGACCGATCAGTTGATTATCTTTCTGAAAAATAATGCAATAGTATGCTACAATTTGATAAAATGATAGTCATAGACTGCGGGGGAGCGTAATATGAAAATGGGTAAAAAATGCTGGTGGATGAAAAGTCTCACCGGGGTAATTCTGGTATGTATATTTCTTACGGCCTGCGGCGGAGAAACGCAGGAAACTGAGAGCAAAAATGCCGTGCAGGAAAGTGAAACGGTAAGTACCGCCAGCACCGTCGAACCGGCAGACGAACAGACACAGGAGGCAACGCAGGAAGCGGAAAATATTGTGGAGAACGATACCATTCTGGAAAATCTGAAGGGGAATAGAGATCCGCAGGCAATTTTGCAGGAACTGTCTGAACTCCCATTAAATATAGAAGAACTAAAGGCTTATCCGGTGTATGTGTTAAGTGATCAATTCGAAGAGCGCAGCGGGGCAGAACTGCTGACGGAATTCTATGAGCAGTCCACGCAGGGGAATCCGGCACAATTATTGATGGCAAATTACTGCTATAATGATAAATGGATCCTGTCTTATGCGGAATTTGACGGAAGTACCTATTATTTGCTCAGAGGCAATATAGATGCCGGGACAGTGGAGGAAGACTATAGGGAAATGTATTTTCATTCCCTGAATATTATCGAAAAGAAAGAGATAGACCAGGGAATGTCACTCATTATGATCGTATTTTCCAATCAGGAAAATGTATCCGACGAACAGGCGGAGCAGTATGTGAAATGGTCGGAGGAAGGAAAACGGCCTGATGACATAGAAATATATTATTTCTTAAATCTGAGATACGGTCTTATGAGCGGTGACGATGAATTGAAAATACTGGATGAAGTGGAGAGAACAGCAGACAGAATGACAGTGTACCGGATAGCAAAAGACTTCACAAATACGTATTTTCAGGAGGAATACACAGGCGAAGTTGAGATCATGGGCATCAAGGGATTGTCCGGTGTGGATACGGATAGCAAGGGTGATTGCACGGTGGAAGTAGAGTTCCGACCGGTACAGGAGGATTCCTTATCTTATCTGTTTCTGTCGTTTGGATATGACGAACTGGGATGGACAATCCGCAGTTATGGACTGGAAAAGTAGAGAACGAAAGAGAGGGATGGTATGGAACAGAAAAAGCGTGGCAAAAAAATCATTTTGACAGTGGCTGCAATGGTTCTGCTGGCAGTAGTTATCTGCGGAGGGTATGAACTCTGGCTGTATGAGCACCCGGATATCGAGATCAGGTTCACCCGGCAACAAAGTGAGGGGATTGACCGGTTGTATCCGAGCTGTTCGATCGGCAGCAGATCTCATATCGGAGAAGGATATGATAAACGGTTCAATGAGCAGCTGCGCCAGTACTGGGAGGCAACCAACGAATTCGTTGTATGGATTGCAGAAGACTTTGATAAACCGATGTATGTAACTTCAGACGTGAAGATAGGGGACGGTAAGACAGTGATCTCTTACCGTGGTAACGACGTGCTGCGGGAGACGGGAGAGAACGTGGAAATCAACAGAGAGTACATACTGGATTTTGAGATGGATGCAAAGGTGATACCGCCAGAGGAAGATGCGGACCAGGCATAAAAGATGCTTTCAAAATGTTGTTATTGGTATTTATTGATTTACAAAATTTCAATCATCTTTAATATCTTTTGTTTCTTTTCGTTATCACAGTTTTTTAATGCTCTTAATATTTCATTGTCTAATGCAAGAGAAGAATTTTCATATTGGTCGGATAAAAGATAATCTATCGAGGTATTGAGAGCATTTGCAATAGCGAGAAGTACATTCAAACTAACTTTTGTGTGATTATTCTCAATATTTGAAATATGAGAAGTATTGCAACTAACCATTTCTGCTAAATTATCTTGCGTCAAACCTCTATTAATACGTATCTCCTTTATTTTCAGTCCTAGCATTTTATAATCTATTTCCTGCTGCAATCATAACACCGCCTTGCCTATATAAGTACTTTTATGCTCTAATTGTAATATTGATAGTTTTGTGTTAGAATAATCTAAATAAGTTAATTGTACTCATATAGACAAAATGCAAGAATGAGATGTATTGCAGGGGATGCGACTTGCAGATTAAAGAAAAACAAAAAGTATGAGCCAAGTGAGGCTATAGAGCTACCATCATATTAGTGTATGAGGATAACTAAATAATGAAAATGGCAAATGAAAAATATAGTAATTTAACGGTATAAGACAAATGCACACAGTGATATTAGACACGATGCAACAGAATAGCAGAAGAATATCAGACTTTATAAGTGAAAAATATCCCGGGTGGAATGTTAATGCCTACCCAACAACCTTTGCATTGGCGACAGCCGTATATGATGAATTCAAGGGTGATGTTGATTTGTTAATGATACATGTGGATGCAGACAGGAAAAGTATCGAATTGGCAAAGGACTTACAGGATTATTTCCCTAATATCCGGATAGTGTTTTATTCAGAAAACACAGAATGTGCAGAAGAAATATTCAAGGCTGTGCCTACTTATTTTTTAAAGTTACCTTTTCAGGAGCAGTATTTGAAAATGGCGCTTGAAAGGGTTCGGATAGGGTTGGAGGAGGACATAGGAAGAACACTTGTTTTGCAGTCCCATGGGCAGAAACAGAAAATTCGGTTTTCAGCAATCAGATACATAGAAAGCATTGGAAGAAAACTGCTATTGTATACAGATGATGGCTCCTTTGAAACTTATATGACAGTGGAGGATGCAATGGCGAAGCTTCCGCAGCAGTTCGTGCAGTGCCATCGAAGTTATATTGTCAATGTTAATCGAGTTGAGAAGTATAGCACGGAGGGAATGCTTCTTGCAAATGGCGAATTAGTTCCCATATCCAGAACATATCAGAAGAAAATGAAGGAACTGCTAACCATGGAAAGATGAAATTCTTTTGTAAAAAAGATGAGAAAGTGCAGGTGGAAAAATGATAGCGAAAAGTAAAGCATTAACAAAGGTTCTAATTGCATTAGGAACAGTAATCTTGATAGCAATTGCAGCAATAGTTACAACTGTAGGCTTGACAGGGCAGAGTAAGGACAGAAAATTGCAGACACAATTGGATCTTGGCAATAAATATTTGACAGAAGGACAGTATGAAGATGCTGTTGTAGCATTTGAAGCAGCGATATCAATTGAACCCAAGACTCCTGAGGCGTACAAGGGACTGGCAGAGGCTTATGAAGCTATGGGAGATTATGAGGCTGCAAAAAAAGCATTACAGCGAGGAATAGAAGCTACAGCGGATGAAGGACTGCAAGAGTATCAGGAGACTATAGAAGAGGCACAGAAAAAGCAGGAGGCGGAAGTACGTCGACAGGAAGAGGAACGGAAAAGAGAACAGGATAAATATTCAAATGGAGAATTGAGCCTTTTTTTGACAAATTATTTGAAGTATAGCAAAAATGATTTTGATATTGAACACATAGATTATCTGACTATATTAAGCTATGTATATGCATATGTCGAGGATGAAGCAGCTGATGCGGTGGAGATTGTAGGTACGGGTGAGTGGATCCCGAAAAATCTTGTGGATGGCATTGCAGAGGAAACATATGGCTGTGATGTCCCTGGGCAAGACTATGATTATGTCACATTTTTGGAAGATGGATTTCTTTATCCGGCAATGGGTTTGCCGGGGAGTTGGGGAATAGAGTATGCAATCATTGATTCTGTAACTGAGGAAAATGGCATATATCAGATAGCTTTTCTTGATACTTATTATATGGGAGCGGAGGGAAAAACAGATGAAGAATTGAAGGAAATATATGACTATACAACGGATCAGGTCAGAGAAAACAATGATTTTGAAATTCGGGGAACGGTATCGTGTACTTTAAAGAATGATGGCGTGAATTTACTCATGCAAAAGATTATATATACACCGATGTCGGAGAGCGATGAAAATACGGCAATGAGTGCTACAGAACTGGTAATGCAGGAAGTTCCGGAATTGCAGGAGCTGTTTCAAAAAATTTATGAATTAAGCTCACAACAGGCAGGAGTGAGTTTGTGGGAGGACGAACAACAGTTATATGATTCGAATGGCAATATGTATGATTGTACATTGGTATATGTAGGGGAGGATAGGCCGGAGCACGTTCAGGTAGTTTATATTTTTGCGGTAGATAAAAACACAAGTCAAGTATATTGGTATGATCTGGAGAATGATTATCTTACAGGGATAGACAGCTGGAGAGAAGCAGCAGCGTACTGGTTTCAGTAGATACAGATAAACGCTTGAAAGCGTGAACGGGAATTATATTTTCGTTGCCATTCCTTATTGATATGAGGAGTATGGAAGCGGATTAGTGTGTCAGAAGTTTTACAGAAAATATAGTTAGGAAAGTACAGGGAGAAAAATGATAACAAAAAATAAATCAATTTCAAAAATTCTAATCGCATTGGGAACAGTAATTTTGGCAGTAATTGCAGCAGTAGCCATGACGGTAGTTTTAGCAGGGCAGAGCAGGGAGAAAAAATTGCAGACACAATTGGATCTTGGCAATAAATATTTGACAGAAGGACAGTATGAAGATGCTGTTGTAGCATTTGAAGCAGCGATATCAATTGAACCCAAGACTCCTGAGGCGTACAAGGGACTGGCAGAGGCCTATGAGGATATGGGAAATAATGAGGCTGCAAAAGAAGCATTACAGAGAGGAATAGAAGCTACAGCGGATGAAGGACTGAAAGATTATAAAGAGTCTATAGAAGAGGAGCAGAAAAAGCAGGAAGCAGCGGAGGCGGAAGCACGTCGACAGGAAGAAGAACGGAAAAGAGAGCAGAAAGAAAAGGAAAAAGAGCAAAAGATACTGGAAGAAATGAGAACGGGGGATCAAAGCAGTTCTGATTATTGGCTGACAGTAGATTTTGATAAATATGCAGATGATTTTGTGATTAACGGAAAAAGTGTGTGGAATGCTACACTGGATGATTATATTACACAGTATGATTTGGAACTGGTGACACTCGGAAAGTACCATTGGTATGAAAAGGGAAATATTTCTGCCTCAGATGATGAAGACAGCGTTTATTTTGGCGCTGAAACGTATTATGGTCCGGGGATAGTCCCAACTAGGGAAAAAATAGAAGGAACTGGAATACAACTGGGGCAAAGTGTAGATGAAGCTATGGACGTTATGCATTTTACAGATATAGCGAAAGCCTTTTATCATACCAACAAGTATGTAGGTATATGGCGTAATCTGAGGGAAGATGACAGTATCCAAACGGGAGAATGGTTTTTGGTTGATGTAGATGTTACCTTGATATATTGGAACCTAAAAGGATATAAAAATATTCATCCAGATGCACTTTGGGATAGTTTAGTAGTTGAATTAATGGTTGACGATGAGGGAATTGTTATAGGCATTGCTATTGAAGCATATAAATAACGATGAAGACATTTAACAGTATTAAGATGAAATTTATGCAACAGAGGAGCACTTAAGAACATGTATGAAACAAAGGAGAAAAATGCCATTACAGAGGAAAAAACGAAGAGAAAACGTATACTTATCATTGTACTTACGATAGGTGTATTTCTTTTTGCGGGATTACTGATGAGAAGCATTGTTCTGGGAGGCAATGGTAATAAGCTACAGAAGCAGTTGGATCTTGGCACAAAATATCTGGATGACATGGATTACGAGCAGGCATTGGTTGCTTTTGAGGCTGCATTGGACATTGATCCCATGAATGTGGATGCCTATTTGGGAATTGTGGAAGTACATATCAGAACCAATGAGTTTGAGAAAGCATTGGAAGTAGCGAAAGAGGGCTATGAAACTACCGGAGATGAACGCCTGAAAGAGAAAATTGACATGATAGAAAGTGGCGATATCTTTGCTACTAATGGGTGGATTATGAGGACAACCGGCTATGATGCTGATGGAAATTTGATGTACGCTCATATTTATACTTACGATATAAAGGGCCGAAAAGCGTCTGTTACCAGAACAGATGAAAATGGAGTGGAAACCCAATATTTGGAATTGGATTATGACGAGGACGGTAGACAACTTATTTCCTACGGCTTTAAAGGGTATAGTGGGGAACTATATAAAGAGGTATATGAATACGGTAGCAATCATTATCGGGTAACGAAGTATGATGATGTAAAAAGTGAAAGTATAGTGTCATATCGAGAAGTGGATACTGATGATGACGGACATGAACTAAGGGAAATAAGCTATGACCCGGAAGGAAAAGTGAGCGGCTCAGCTCAATACGAATATGACCAAAACGGGAATGTGGTAAAGAGAACTTACTATGATGAGAACGGTGAGGTAACCTCATCCTATATTCATACTTATGATGCAAATGGAAGAAGATTACAACAGCAGCGATATGGAGCTGACGGTGAATATAGAGGCTATAGTGAGGATGTCTATGATGAGGAAGGCAACTATCTTGGACAAAGGGACTATGATGAGGAAGGCAACCTGAAAAGCGAAAGAGTAACGCAATAATTTAACTGTGAATTAGGACGAGATGTGTAATATGATGTGATGGAAATTTATAAAGTGATAATACGTTTAAAATAATAGACCAATAATTTGCAACAGAGAAATCAACAACAAAGGAGAAAGAGGATGCTGGTTACTTTAGTGTGTGAACAGAAAATATTCAGTTTGCACCTTCCCGAAAAAATAGCAGGTAAATACTGGATACTGGATGAAGATAAGCCCATGAGCCTCAATAGAATTCTGTCTATTGAGGCTGATAATTCAGGGAAAAAATGGATCGTTAGGGCAGACAGAAAACAAAAACTTTATGATGAATATCAAAAGGAAATCCAATGTCTGGAATTGGAGGAAGGGGGACTGTATCCTATTCAGATCGGAGCAGGAGCAGGGCTTTCGTTCCTCTTTGCAGAGACATTTACAGAAAATCGAGGAATTTATAAAAAATATGCCTTGAATGGTGATGCAACTCTAAATATTGGACGGGAAGGAGATAATGACGTTGTAATCTCTAATTCCTATGTCTCGTCTCATCATGCGACACTTTCGCTTGCTGGAGGAAAGTGGACTCTTTGCGATAACAATTCCACAAACGGTACTTACGTAAACAAACATAGAATATACGGACAAGTGAATTTAAATGTCGGTGATATGGTATTTGTGATGGGCTTTAAATTTACGGTAGGGGACAAATTTATCTCCATGAATAATCCTGATGAAAGCATCCGGATACATACTACTGTTTTGACAGAGATGTTGAAAAATAAATATGTGGATGATGAACAGCTTGTGCTGGAGGAGGTACCATATTACTACCGTTCTCCCAGATTCGTACGAAAGATAACACCATTTGAGTTGCAGGTGGATTCACCTACCAGACGTGAGAATCGGGAAAATACACCGATACTTTTAACTGTGGGGCCCTCGCTTGTTATGGGAGTTGCGTCTTTTGCAGTAGGCATTTTTTCAATAGTCAATGCCATGAATAATGATCAAAGCCTGCTGACAACAATTCCTACCATGGTAACGGCTATTGCCATGCTTTTGGGTATGATCTTGTTCCCTGTTATTATGAGAAAACGTGAGAGAAAGATAAGTCTGGAAAGGGAAAAGGAAAGGCGTGAAAAGTATTTAAAATATTTGAATAATCTCAGACAGGAGATACAGAAAAACATAACGGTACAGGAAGAAATACTGAAGGAAAGTAACCCTCCGGTAATGCAACTTAGTGCACAACCCGAATTTTGGGAACGCCGTTTGTGGAGTAAAACAACTACACAACAGGATTTCCTTTATCTGCGTCTTGGTGCCGGAAATATGCCTATGATTGCAACTATCAAATTTCCAGAGGATAGATTTACCATTGAGGATGATACTTTGCGAGACAGCCTTTTGGCATTCCAAAGAGAGGAAAGGATTTTGATGAATGTGCCTGTGGGTGTGTCTCTTTTGAAGAGCAGAGTGCTTGGAATTGTAGGCGATAGAGGTGGCGTATTTAATCTTTTATGTAACATTCTTGCGCAAATTACATTGCTTCATAGTTATGATGAAGTGAAATTGATTTGTATATATGAGGAGAGCGAAGAAAAGTATCTTTCCTTCATTCGTTATGTCCAGCATATTTGGGATGACGAGGGAAAGAGAAGATATCTGGCCGTAACGGAAGATAATCTGCGTGAGCTTTCCATTGATATCAGTAAAATTTTGGTGGAGAGAAGAGAAATAGTATCGGACCAGGAAAAAGCACCGGCCCTTCCTCATTACATTGTTGTCTGCGCAAGTAAAAGCCTTGCAAATAAGTGTACGTTTCTTTCGGATATTCTCGAAGATAGTAAGTTGAAGGGATTTAGTGTTATCTGTGCTTATGATGAGATGAAGAGTCTTCCTAAGGAATGTGGTGCAGTTGTATGGGCAAATGGAAAACAAGGATTGCTGTATGATGCATTAACAGGTGAAAAGGTGAACTTCGAACAGGATGCAATGCCTGCAGATATTGCCGAATCTATTATCCGTAATATGACGGACAAAAAGCTGGACCTTAACAGGGGAAGATTTGCACTTCCGGAAATGCTGACTTTCATGGACATGTTCGGGGTGAACAAATGTGAGCACTTAAATATATTGCAGAGGTGGAAAACTAACAATCCGGTGAAATCTTTAAGAACACCTGTTGGCGTGGACACTAACGGTGAAACTTTCTATCTTGATTTACATGAGAAGTTTCATGGACCTCATGGATTGATAGCAGGTATGACCGGCTCTGGAAAGTCGGAATTTATTATCACTTATATTTTATCACTTGCCATAAATTATCATCCTGATGAAGTAGCCTTTGTGTTGATTGACTACAAGGGTGGTGGACTTACAGGTGCCTTTGAAAATGAACATTATAGATTGCCGCATCTTGCGGGGACAATTACGAATCTGGACGGCGGTACAATTATGCGTTCCATTCTGTCCATTAAGAGCGAACTGAGAAGAAGGCAGGCAATCTTTAACGATGCAAGAAATGTGGCAAATGAAGGGACCATGGATATTTATAAATATCAGAAAATGTATAGAGATGGTCAGGTATCGGAGCCGATGCCTCATTTGTTTATTATCTCAGATGAGTTTGCAGAGTTAAAGAGTCAGCAACCGGAATTCATGGATCAATTGATTTCCACAGCACGTATAGGGCGAAGTCTCGGTGTACATCTGATTCTTGCAACTCAGAAACCGGGTGGTGTAGTAAATGAACAAATCTGGGCAAACTCCAGATTTAAGGTCTGCCTGAAGGTACAGGACAGGACTGACAGTAATGATATGTTGAAACGTCCGGATGCTGCGGAGATTGCAGAGACAGGACGATTCTATTTGCAGGTAGGTTACAACGAATTGTTTGAAATGGGACAATCTGCATGGACAGGAGCAGCTTATCGCGATTCAGATATCTCAGAGAATGAGTCGGATGTAAGTATTGAGATACTTGATGAACTTGGTAATGTAGTGGACAGGCTGAAGGGGAAGAAACCGTTGGCCGTGAAGAACAACGGAAGACAGATTGTCAAGATTATGGAATACCTTGATAAGCTGGCCAGGGAAGAAAAACTGCATGAAAGACCACTCTGGATGCCGGAAATTCCCGCAGACATCAGAGTAGATGCACTGATGGAAAAATATCAATACAAAACATACGAAGAAAGCGGTCTGCGTGCGGTGATCGGAGAATTGGATGATCCTTACACACAGAGTCAGAGAATATTGGACGTGAACTTTACAGAGGTTGGTAATGTACTGATTTATGGTGCGACAGGTTCCGGGAAAGAAATGATGTTGGATACAATTTTGTATTCCTTGTACAAAGATTATACGCCAGCACAACTCAACGTATACATACTTGATTTTGGCACAGAGTCTTTGAAGATGTTCGAGAGTGCGCCACATACCGGAAGTGTTATGATCGATGGAGAAAGTGAAAAAATACAAGGTTTTATCAGTATGTTCGACAGAGAGGTGAAGCATCGTAAAAAACTTTTGGCGGAATTTGGCGGAGATATGGCAAGATATAATGCCTCAGGAAATGAAAAGATTTCATATTTCCTCGTTATTATCAACAACTACTCTAATTTCTATGAAAATTATGAAAGATTTGAGGATGCGTTGATTACACTTACCAGAGAATGCCCCAAATATGGTATGTATTTTGTGATTACAGCGACCAATACTATGGCTGTAAGATATAGAATGCTTCAGAATTTCCGGCAGCTGTATGTGATGCAGATGAACGATAGGGCAGATTATTCTACTATACTTGGAAATACTGGTGGTGTATTCCCATCTGCTATTAAGGGAAGGGGAATTATCAAGACGGATGAAACCTATGTATTCCAGACAGCAGACATTGTGGGAGAAGGAGAAGATCTTTTGACATATATCAAGCAGTTTGCAACAGATCTTACTCAAAAAGCTGGGAATGTCAGGGCAAAGCAGATTCCGGTTGTTCCCAAATTTGTTTCAGGACTGGATGCCGCTAATAATATGAACTCTTTTGAACAGGTTCCTTTGGGCATCAGCTATGCAAGCTATGACTATTTGAAAATAAATATGGTGGAGAAGAATATTCTTTTGACCATTGCAGAGGATCCCAAAGCAGCATTGAACTATGCGGGAGGTATGGTGGAGACCATGTCAACTGTTTCTGATCTTCAGGTTATTGTTTTTAATGGAGGAAAGGAACTGAAAGAAAAGCTGGACGTAGCATATGAGGCGGTAGACGGCGATTATGAGGCGAAAATCGTAGAATTGTTCCAGACAGCTGTACTACGAAACAATAATTATAAGGATACAAACGGACAGCCTACTGTGGATATGACACCTATGCTCATTGTGCTCAATGGATATGAGAGGATAAAGAACACTCTGTCTGAGGACGGTAAGGATAAAATGATAACCATACTGGATAAAGTGGAAGGGTTCTGCAATATGTTCTTTATTGTCAGTGATGGTTACAGATATGTAAATCAGTACTATATGGACAGATGGATTGGAAACAGATGTGGAGGTGAAGGGGTCTGGGTAGGAAACGGTATTGATGATCAGATGCGTCTTCCCATAAATAGAAAATCCAGAGAACTCAGTAAGGAAATTGATGCAAAGACAGGATATTATGTATCGGATGGAAATGCGAAGCTTATGAGGCTTGTAATGCCCTCAGGATTGGAAGTGGTGTTTGAAAATGAAAGATAAGATTTTATTGGATATCTATTTGCCTGCAATTGAAAAGAGCATGGAAGTCAGAATATCCAGACAGATGAAGGTTGCCCAGGCAACCGAGATGCTGGTTGATTTTTTAAAGCGCCAGGATGTGGAATATATTCCCAATGAGGAGAGCTGTCTTTATGATGCGGAGACCGGAAAAATTTTTGAATGCAATGCATTTATTGAGAATCTTGGGCTTCATAATGGATCCAAAATCATGTTCCTCAATAGTTTTTTGAAATTCCCGTGTGAGGGGGAAAGTTGATTACAAACAGAA
>OIFE01000764.1_pt1 | contig 20887 bp, 15 predicted proteins | sample 1581921 | NCBI WGS metagenome assembly OIFE01 (sample SAMN04414075, study PRJEB24778) | human gut metagenome | material: faecal | host: Homo sapiens | reverse complement strand
GGAGCGATATGCTCCAGGGCCTGCTGTCATTTTTTATGGAAAAAAATCATGCTTTCCGGGGCGCTGCGGCGCTTATTTTTTGTCCTCAGCATCTGCGGTGACTACGATGAAGCGCACCGTTGTCTGCTTTCCGTGAATGGTCAGAGTACCAAGTGCAGTGCCTATGTAGCGGATGTTTCCGGGTTCTTTGCCTGTCAGCTTATCTGCATTCGCAGCTTTTTGGCTCAGAATATTATTCATCACATTATGAGCCTGTCCGGTTGTTCCGATCTCATCGGCAATAACTGCTCCGCACCAAACAAAGCGGCTTGTTTCATTTTTGCCGCCCTCATTGAGCCCAAGAATCTTCATGACTGGCCCAGAAAATTTATTGTCCCCATCCCCCTTTGTGTTCCACTCCGCCTCGGACAACGCAGCGATAGCTTTTGCCATCGCTTGTTCATCCGTCCGGGGCTTAAAGGTGTAATCCTTGGTCAGTCCGGCTGCAACTGAACTCTTGACGATGTCATTCAGAGCATCCGCAATGTTCTTGTCATTCACAGCGTTGCCGCCGCAGGCCGTGAGAAGGGTCAGGGCCATTGCACCGGTCAGCACAACGGCCAGCAGTTTTTTCAGCATCTTCATTTGTCTGGTTCCTCCATATAATAAGCCTTTGTTCGCCATGCCCTGCTATGGCTAAGGGCTGGTTTGATTTTATTTTACCCCCCCCCCCTATATATTTGTCAAGGGGACGTTCAATTTTTGTAAACTGCCACAAATAATCAACCGCTGTTTTGAGTATGCTGCACAAACAAAGCCCCCGGCCGGGAGCATTCTGGGCTCCGGGCCGGGGGCGGGAGGCATGATCTTGCCGGTTCAAAGCCCGAATAGGGCCAGCAGGCGGTGCCATAGGCGGAGGAAGAAGCTGCCCCCGCCCATGACCCAAACCCAAAAAACAGCAAGGCCCCGGAGCGATATGCTCCAGGGCCTGCTGTCATTTTTTATGGAAAAAAATCATGCTTTCCGGGGCGCTGCGGCGCTTAGTCCGCAGGCTCGTCCACAGGCTCTGCGGTAACCACGATGACGCGCGCTGTTAGCGGTTTGCCTTCCTCGGTCACTTTGCAAAGCGCAGTACCCATGTAGCGGATTTTTGCAGGCGTTTTTTTGTTGCCTGTCAGTTTCGTTCCATTCTCAGCACTTTCCGTCCTAAATACATCACCCATGAAATCATCGTTAACTCCAAACTCATCAGTCACAGTCGCTCCCCACCAGACAAAGTTATTTTCATTTGCGCCGCCTTCCTTGCATTCAAGGATATTCTTACATTCTTCTTCCTTCACCTCAGCATTCTCCGGCGTACTCTCGTACAGCGCAGCGAGTTTTCGGGCCAGCTCCCGCTCTTCCGCCCGGGGCGTAAAGGTAACGTCCTTATTTCTAACCTTAGCCACGTAGTTCATGGCATCTGCAACGTCCTTATCGGTCATAGCGGTGCCGCCGCAGGCTGTGAGAAGGGTCAGGGCCATTGCACCGGTCAGCACAACGGCCAGCAGTTTTTTCAGCATCTTCATTTGTCTGGTTCCTCCATATAATAAGCCTTTGTTCGCCATGCCCTGCTATGGCTAAGGGCTGGTTTGATTTTATTTTACCCCCCCCCCCTATAGATTTGTCAAGGGGACGTTCAATTTTTGTAAACTGCCACAAATCAACGGTCCAAAATTCAAGAATTCTGCACAAACAAAGCCCCCGGCCGGGAGCGTTCTTGGCTCCGGGCCGGGGGCGGGAGGCGTGATCTTGCCGGTTCAGAGCCCGAATAGGGCCAGCAGGCGGTGCCACAGGCGGAGGAAGAAGTTCCCCTCCGAGGCGTTGTCTGCCGCCGTCTCCACCGGAGCCGTTTCGGCGGGCGTCTCGGCGGTCTTGTAGAGGAACTTCACCCGGCTGGACGCACCCTCGGGTACACCGGCAAAGCTGGTGTAGTCGGCGAGACGGCCAGTCATCTCTTCCACCACAGTCTGCAGGGCGTGGAGCTGGTCGGCGTCCAGCGCACCGGTGAGCTGAGAAATGCCCTCGTCGTTGAACTGCACGAGGCCGCCGCTGAGCTGGTCGGTGCCGTTCTGGAGCTGGAGCACACCGTCATACAGGGCGGATGCGCCGCCGGCCAGCTGAGCGCTTCCGTCCTTGGCGGCGTGTGCGCCGTCAGCGGCTGCGGCCACGCCGTCGGCGTACTGGCCGACGCTGGACACGAAGAGCCGGATCTTGCCCAGATTCTCTTTCAGGGCGCGGACACTGGCCATATCATCGCTGTTGGCGGTCTGATAGACCAGCTCGTCGTGGATCTTCTGCTGGGCGTCGCTGTCGGTGAGCTTTTTCAGCCAGCCTACGATGAAATCGGGCGAGAAGCTCTGCATCAGGCGCAGAGCGGCCTCAAGGTCGTGGTCGGTCCGGGTGGCCGCGAGGTAGAGTGCGATGTCCAGCTGGCTGGCCTTGAACTGCGGAGCCTGCTCCCAGATGGTGCGCACCATCTTTTTGCGGCCCGCCGCCAGTGTCTTGTCGCCCAGCGAGAGGATGTCGTCAATGACGGCTTCATAGGTATCCCACGTCATGGGGGTGTCGATGAGGCCGTTCTCCATGAGGGTCTGGTTGGCGGAGTCCAGCACGCCGTCGGCCACCTGCTGTGCGCCGGAAGTCAGGGCGGCGTTGTTGGACGTCAGGGTGTCCAGCCCTTCCGTCAGCTGTCCGAGGCCGCTGTCCAGCTGGTTGGCCCCATCCAGCAGAGCCAGCGAACCGGCGGCAAGCTGTGCCGCACCCGCTTTCAGCTGCGACGCACCGTCCAGCAGCTGGTTCATGGCATCATTCAGCGCCGCGATGCCGTCGGTCAAATCGTTGAGGCTGTCGAGGTCGAAGACTTCATCCCCCTGCCCCAGTGCCTCGGCGCTCGCCGCGCAGGCCAGCAGGATCTGAGGTGCCGTCAGCGACTCCACGTCGGCCTCCACGGTCACGCTGTCCTGTAAGTACTCGGCCACGCCGTTCACCTGTTCGGGAAGCAGGCCGTCGAGGGAATCCTTCACGCCCGGCAGGGTGACGAAGGCCGCCACGCTGCTCTTGGCCGCACTTTCCAGCAGGCCGTTCACGGCGTCGACGTTGCTGGCGTCATCGCCCAGCACGACTCCCACCGCCGTGACCAGCGGGGTGACGATGGTGCGCTCTTTGCCGTTCACGGTCACTTTGCCGGTCTCATGGTTGGTCAGGTCGATGGTGAGCACGAGGTGGCCGCTCTGGCCCAGAAGCTCGCTGAGCGGGGCGGTCCTGCCGTCCAGCGTGTAGGTCACTTTGGCAGAGATGGGCAGCTGACGGTCCGTGTCGCCCTTGTAGTAAACATCGGTGTCGTCGGTGTTCCAGACCAACGTATCGCTGTTCTGGGTGTACTCGGCAAAGCTCTCGGTATTCACGATGTTTTTCAGGGTGGACCTGTCCTCCACACCGGCGAGGCCGTCGGCATTGTAAAGATGCTCGCTGACGGTGGTCTTGGTGACAGAGCCGTCCGCTGCCATGACGGCATACACCGTCTCATCCTTCGAGAAGGGTGCCTTGGTCGCCGCAAAGGCGGGCTGACAGAGGCTGACCGTCAGGGTCAGGGCAAGCGCCGCAGAGCCAGCGCGGCGCAGAAAATTCCGAGTTTTTCTCATAGCATTCACTCCTTTGCAGCGTTGGGGGCGTTGAGCCAGTGGTAGGTGGTGCGGCAGATGAGGCCGTCCAGCAGCATCAGGCCGGCGGGCAGCACCAGCAGGATGACCACCATACTGATGAGCGCACCCCGGGAGATGAGCATACAGATGCTTTTCAGCAGCTCCACCTTGCTGATGGCCGCGACGCCGAAGGTGGCCGCGAAGAAGGTCAGGCCGCTTGTCAGGATGCTCTGGCTGCAGTGCTCGAGGGCCTGCTGTGCCGCCGCCTTGGGCGAGCGGAGGGCCAGCCGCTCTTCGCGGTAGCGGGTGGTCATGAGGATGGAGTAGTCCACCGTCGCGCCCAGCTGGATGGTGCCGATGACGATGCTGGCGATGAAGGGCAGGGAGTCGTCGATGAAGTACGGGATGCCCATGTTGATGGCGATGGCCGCTTCGATGCTGGCCACCAGCAGAATCGGCACCGACAGGCTGCGGAAGGACAGCGCGATGATGACCAGCACCGCCGCGACGGACCAGATGTTGACATTTTTGAAGTCCTCGTCGGCAATCTCCACGAGGTCTTTCACCATGGCACCCTCGCCGGTGACGAGGCCCTCGGGGTCTGCCTCCTTGACAAGGCGGACCAGCTCGTCCACCTGCGCGTTCAGCGCGTCGCTGCCCGACTTATAACGGCCATTGGCAAGGATGAGCTTGTAGCCGCCGTTCTGGACGATGTTCACCAGCTCGTCGGGCAGAAGTTCCGTCTCAAAGCCCGGGCCGGTGATGGAGTCGAGGCTCACCACCTGGGTGATGCCGTCCACCTCCTTGATCTCATCGCAGAGGGTGGACACCTGAGAGGCGGTCAGCTCCTCCCGGACGAGGATGAAGTGGTTGGTCATCATGCCGAAGTCTTCGCCAAGCTTGTTCGTACCCACGATGCCGGGCATATCCTGCGGAAGAGCGGCAAAAATGTTGTAGTAAATATCGGTCTTGCTCTGGGCCAGCCCGAAGGGGATCATCAGCAGGACGAACACCACCACCACGGGCATCGGGTGCTTGGAGACAAAATGGCTCAGGTGGGTGAGCTTGGGAATAAAGGTGCGGTGGCGGTATTTTTCCACCCACTTATCGAAGAAGAGAATGAGCGAGGGCAGGATGACGATGGTGCAGATGACGCCCAGCGCCACGCCCTTTGCCATGACGATGCCGAGGTCTGCGCCCAGCGTCAGCTGCATGGCGCAGAGGGCCAGAAAGCCCGCGATGGTCGTCAGACTGGACGCCGTGATGGAGCTCATGGTCTTGCAGATGGCGTTCTCCATGGCCTCTTCGTTGGAGGCACAGAGCTTCTTTTCCTCGTCGTAGCGGTGGAGCAGGAAGATGGAGAAGTCCATCGTCACGCCCAGCTGCAAGACCGCCGCCAGCGACACGGTGATAAAGCAGACCTGACCGAGGAAAATATTCGTACCAAAGTTATAGACCAGCGGGAAGAGCAGCCCCAGCATGAACAAAAACGGCGTGAGCCAGCTTTCCAGCGAGAGGAACAGCACCAGCAGACAGCCGCCCACGGCGCAGAGCACATACCAGGGCATCTCGCCCATGACCAGCTCTTTGGTGTCGCTCAGGATGACGCTGATGCCGCCGAAGAAGCAGTCCTTCCGGAGTATCTTCTTGATCTGGGCCACGGCCTGCATCGTCTCCTCGCTGACGCTGGAACCGCCCAGCTGGACGATGAGGATGGTGGAGTCGTTCTTGCCGAACATAAACTGCTGGACATCCGCCGGCAGCATCTCCGTCGGCACTGCCGGGTCCAGCACGTCGCTGAGCCAGAAGGTGTTCAGCACGTCCGGCACCTCGTCGATCTCGGCCTTCATGGCCAGCAGCTCGTTGGTGGGCATCCCCTCCACGGTTATCATGTTGGTGGAGGCCAGATGGTAATCCGTTTCCAGCAGCAGCTGGCCCACGCGGGAGTCCAGCTCCTGAGGCAGGTAAGAAAGGATGTCGTAGTTGATGGGCGTGGCGATGGCTCCCACTGCCGCCGGGATGAGCAGCAGGACCGCCGCGATGAGGATGAGCCTGCGCATCTTCACGATGGCCCGCGCTAATTTTTTCATTCATTTCCTCCCATTTTATCGTTCCGAAGAAAAACAACTTTTCTCGTTTTTCCGACACACCTTATTATAGTACACTCACCCGGGGTGTCAAGAGACAGCTCTGCCGACGTTCTGCCTCTCCCTTTGCAAAACAAAAAGCGGGGCGCACAGGTGGTCAAGTCTGTGTGTCCCGCATTTTGTACTTTTTTGCACAGAGCGCCGTACCAGAGCGCTCCGCGCTGCGCGCAGGGAAAGCGGAGCAAACCATAAGCCGCTTTCTCTATCATTAGGAGAATGGAATGGAGGAACCGAATCGCCTCAAAGAGAGTTGCAGGCATCCCTTTGCAGTGAATCGGAGGAGCTTTGGTTAGGTTTAACTAACCTCGCCGTGACAACAGGATACCATAGTTTGTCATGACTGTCAAGCCCGTTTTTCAAATTTTCAAAAAATTTTTCTCCGGCGGCCTCCATGAGCATTTTTCATAACAAAAACCGCCATCTCTTGTAGAAAATCCACAGGTTTCCTCTTGCTTTTTCTGAGAATCACTGTTATTATAGTGTCAGGCCGCTGCAGTCGGACTCGATTGCCTGTCTGCAGCGGCTCATAAACAGCGCAGGGGTTGCCATCCAAATACCTCTGCGCCCTGTACCACCCTGTCTTTCAGAAACCGCAATCGGCGGCTTTTTTAAGACGGAACAGTTAGACTGCTCTAACTAATTATTGCAAAGCAGATCGGTTAGAGCGTCAGGAACGGAGCAAGGAGGTTCCAATGATCGATTTTGAACAGTGGGAAGGCTTTGAGGGCCGCATCTGGAAAGAGGAAGTCAATGTCCGCGACTTTATCCAGAAGAACTACACCCCTTATGACGGCGACGAGTCTTTCCTGGCTGGCCCCACCGAGGCCACCGATAAGCTCTGGGGCGCACTGCAGAAGCTGCAGAAGGCCGAGCGTGCCAAGGGCGGCGTGCTGGATATGGAGACCGAGGTCGTCAGCGGTCTGACCGCATACGGCCCCGGCTACATCGACGAGAGCCTGAAAGAGTTTGAGCAGATCGTCGGCCTGCAGACCGACAAGCCCCTGAAGCGTGCATTCATGCCCTACGGCGGAATCAAGATGGCGGAGCAGGCCTGCACTACCTACGGCTACCAGCCCTCTGAAGAGCTGCACAAGATCTTCACCGACTACACCCGCACCCACAATCAGGCTGTGTTCGATGCCTATACCCCCGAGATGAAGACCGCCCGCCACACCCACATCATCACCGGCCTGCCCGACACCTATGGCCGCGGCCGTATCGTCGGCGACTACCGCCGTGTGGCACTGTACGGCATCGACGCCCTCATCAAGTTCAAGCAGGAAGACTTCGCCAACTGCGGCGACGGCACCATGACCGATGACGTCATCCGCCTGCGCGAGGAGATCGCACGCCAGATCAACGCCCTGAAGGGCATGAAGAAGATGGCCGAGGCTTACGGCTGCGACATCTCTCAGCCCGCCAAGACCGCCAAGGAAGCCTGCCAGTGGCTGTACTTCGGCTATCTGGCCGCCATCAAGACCCAGAACGGCGCCGCTATGAGCGTGGGCCGCATCTCCACCTTCCTCGATATTTATATCCAGCGCGATCTGGACAAGGGCATCCTGACCGAGAGCGAGGCTCAGGAACTCATCGACCACATGGTCATGAAGTTCCGCATGGTCAAGTTCGCCCGCATCCCCAGCTACAACCAGCTGTTCTCCGGCGACCCCGTCTGGGCAACGCTGGAAGTGGGCGGCATCGGCATGGACGGCCGCAGCATGGTCACCAAGAACTGCTACCGCTTCCTGCACACCCTCGAGAACATGGGCCCTGCACCGGAGCCGAACCTGACCGTTCTGTACTCCTCTGCTCTGCCTGAGAACTTCAAGAAGTACGCCGCCAAGGTGTCCATCAACACCAGCTCCGTCCAGTACGAGAACGACGACGTCATGAAGCCCGTCTGGGGCGACGATTACTCCATCTGCTGCTGCGTGTCTGCTACCCAGACCGGCAAGGAGATGCAGTTCTTCGGCGCACGTGCCAACCTGGCAAAGTGCCTGCTCTACGCCATCAACGGCGGTGTGGACGAGAAGAGCCACGAGCAGTGCGGCCCCAACTACGCCCCCATCACCAGCGAGTACCTGAACTACGACGAGGTGCTGCCCAAGTACGTCCAGATGCTGGACTGGCTGGCCGGCCTGTACGTCAACGTACTGAACCTCATCCAGTATATGCACGACAAGTACTACTACGAAGAGGCTGAGATGGCCCTCATCGACACCGATGTCCGCCGCACCTTCGCCACCGGCATCGCCGGCTTCTCCCACGTCATCGACTCCCTGAGCGCCATCAAGTACGCCAAGGTCAAGGTCGTGCGCGACGAGATGGGTCTTGCCACCGGCTTCGAGGTCGAGGGCGACTTCCCGAAGTACGGCAACGACGATGACCGTGCCGACGAGATCGGCGTCTGGCTGCTGCGCACCTTCCTTGAGATGATCAAGAAGCGCCACACCTACCGCAACTCCGAGGCTACCACCTCCATCCTGACCATCACCTCCAACGTGGTCTACGGCAAGTACACCGGCGCTCTGCCCGATGGCCGTGCCGCATTCACCCCGTTCGCACCCGGTGCCAACCCCAGCTACGGCGCAGAGCAGAACGGCCTGCTGGCCTCTCTGAACTCCGTCGCCAAGCTGCCCTACCACTGGGCTCTGGACGGCATCTCCAACACCCAGACCATCAACCCCGACGCTCTGGGCCACAGCGAGGGCGAGCGCGTTGAGAATCTGGTGCAGGTCATGGACGGCTACTTCGACCAGGGCGCACACCACCTGAACGTCAATGTCTTCGGCAAGGAGAAGCTCATCGACGCTATGGAGCACCCCGAGAAGGAGGAGTACGCAAACTTCACCATCCGTGTCTCCGGCTACGCCGTCAAGTTCATCGACCTGACCCGCGAGCAGCAGATGGACGTCATCTCCCGTACCTGCCATGCAGCTCTGTAACCCCATCGGATACGTCCACTCGCTGGAGACTTTCGGCTCTGTGGACGGTCCCGGCGTCCGCTTCGTCGTCTTTTTGCAGGGGTGCGCCCTGCGGTGCAAATACTGCCACAACCCGGAGACATGGGCTGAGGGCGGCGAGGAATGGACGGTGGACAAGCTCTTCCAGCGGGTGTGGCGCTACCGCAACTACTGGGGCAAAAAGGGCGGCATCACGGTCAGCGGCGGCGAGCCGCTGCGCCAGATGGAGTTCCTGACGGCGTTCTTCGAGCTGGCGCGCTCCAAGGGCGTGCATACGGCTCTGGACACCGCCGGTCAGCCCTTCCGCCCCGACGATACAGCGTATCTGGCCGATTTTGACCGGCTGATGAAGTCCACCAGCCTCGTCATCCTCGATTTGAAGGAGATCGACCCGGAGAAGCACCGCAGGCTCACCGGCAGGGACAACGCGAACATCCTTGCGATGGCGCGCCACATCTCCGACCTCGGCGTGCCGCTCTGGATACGCCATGTTCTCGTCCCCGGCCTGACGGACGACGAAGACGGCCTGCGGAAGACCGCAGAGTTCATCTCGTCCCTCAAGACGGTGCAGCGGGTAGAGGTACTGCCCTACCACACGCTGGGCCTCTTCAAGTGGCAGAAGCTCGGCATCCCTTATCCCCTGCCCGACGCTGTCCCGCCCACGGCGGAACAGGTCAAGCGGGCCGAGGAGCTGCTGGAAGTCAGCAAATATACTGGCTGACAAAATCAGCTCATATAAAACAAAGAGGCGTGACCGCAAGGTCACGCCTCTTTTACTTTTTGTACTTTAACCGCCCAGATATGCGCTGCGAACACGCTCGTTGGTCAGCAGCTCAGCACCGGTGCCATCCATGACCACGCGGCCCGTCTCGAGGACGTAGGCGCGGTCTGCCACGGAAAGGGCCATCTGTGCGTTCTGCTCGACCAGCAGGATGGTCATGCCCTCTTTGTGGATGTCCTGGATGATGTCGAAGATCTCCTGCACCAGCAGGGGCGACAGACCCATGGAGGGCTCGTCCAGCATCAGCATGGAGGCGTTGCTCATCAGAGCACGGCCCATGGCCAGCATCTGCTGCTCGCCGCCGGACATGGTGCCGGCCAGCTGCTTGCGGCGCTCCTTCAGGCGGGGGAACAGCTCAAAGACCTTCTCCTTGTTGGGAGCGATGGTGGAAGCAGGCTGGGTATAAGCGCCCATGTCCAGATTCTCTTCCACGGTCATGTGCAGGAAAACATGACGGCCTTCCGGCACCTGTGCCAGACCGGCCTCGACGATTTTATGAGCGCGGACGCCCTTGATGCTCTTGCCCTTGTAGAGGACGTCGCCGGTCTTCGGGTGGAGCAGGCCGGAGATGGTCTTCAGGGTGGTGGACTTACCGGCACCGTTGGCACCGATGAGGGTGACGATCTCGCCCTCGTTCACCTCGAAGGAGACATCCTTGACTGCGTGGATGTTGCCATAAAAGACGTTGATGTTATCAACTTTCAGCAAAGTCTGTGCCATCGTTCAGCCCTCCTTCTTGCCCAGGTAGGCTTCGATGACCTGGGGATTGTTGCGGATCTCGTCCGGCGTACCCTTGGCGATGATGCGGCCAAAGTTCAGCACGGCGATGCCCTCGCAGATGCCCATAACGAGGCTCATATCATGCTCGATGAGGAGGACTGCAATGTTGAACTCGTCGCGGATGCGGCGGATGGTCTCCGTCAGCTCTGCGGTCTCGGAGGGGTTCATGCCGGCGGCCGGCTCGTCCAGAAGCAGCAGCTTCGGGCTGGTAGCCAGCGCGCGCATGATCTCCAGACGGCGCTGTGCGCCGTAGGGCAGGCTGCCGGCCTGTGCATCGGCGAGGTCGGCCATGTGGAAGATGTCCAGCAGCTCGAAAGCGCGTTCGGTGCAGCGCTTCTCTTCCTTCCAGTAGTTGGGCAGGCGGATGAGAGAGGAGCCCAGATTGTACTTCATGGACTCGTGGAGGCCCACCTTGATGTTGTCGATGACGGACAGTTCCTTGAACAGGCGGATATTCTGGAACGTACGAGCCACGCCCATCCGGTTGACCTGATAGGTCTTTTTGCCGGCGGTGGGCATCCCATCGATGAGGATGGAGCCGCGGGTGGGCTGGTAGACGTTGGTCAGCAGGTTGAAGACGGTGGTCTTACCGGCGCCGTTGGGGCCGATGAGGCCGGTGATCTCGTTGCGGCCGATCATCAGGTTGAAGCTGTCCACGGCGGTCAGGCCGCCGAAGTCGATGCCCAGTTCACGGACGTCGAGGATGGGCTTTTTATCCTTGTCGCGGTCGGTCAGGAAGCCGCCGGAAGGGACGCTGTGTAACTTCGTCTGGAACTCACTCATGGTCTGCGCCCTCCTTGTCAGCATTCTTCTTGTGGAACAGCTCGCCGTTCATGACCTTTTCCACGATGCGGCTCATGGAGAAATCGTAGCTGCCCAGCAGTCCGCCCGGACGGAAGATCATCATCAGGATGAGCACCAGCGAGTAGATGACCATGCGGTAGCTGTCGAAGCTGCGGGTGGCCTCGGGCAGGATGGTCAGGACGGTAGCGGAGAGGATGGAGCCCAGCATGGAGCCCATGCCGCCCAGAACCACCATGACCAGGATCTCGATGGACTTCATGAAGCCGAAGGTGGAGGGGTTCAGAACGCCGATGTAGCAGGCGTACAGACCACCGGCCAGACCGGCAAAGGCAGCAGAGAAAGCGAAGGCCATGACCTTATAATAAGTAGTCTGGATGCCGCAGCTCTCGGCAGCGATCTCATTGTCGCGGATGGCGAGGACGGCACGGCCATGGCGGCTCTTCATCATGGCATGGATGAGGAAGCAGGTGATGACCACACAGAGGAAGACATTGGCGAAGTTGGAGTACTTGGGGATGTTCTTGAGGCCCTTGGAGCCGTAGAACAGGCTGTAGCCCAGCACATCGTCGATGTTGTTCAGGGTGATGCGGATGATCTCGCCGAAGCCCAGGGTCAGGATGGCCAGATAGTCACCGGTCAGACGGAGGGCCGGGACGCCGATGAGGACGCCAAACAGGCCGGCCATCACAGCGCCCAGTGCAAGGCCGATGGCAAAGGAAACGCCATCGGGCAGAGGGCTGTACTTGGTGAAGAGGGCGCAGGTGTAAGCACCCACGGCCATGAAACCGGCGTGGCCCAGCGGCAGCTGGCCCAGATAGCCGGTGGCCACGTTCAGGGACACGGCCAAGATGATGTTGATGCCCACGGTCATGAGCACCTTGTTCTGGTAAGTGGAGAGCATGTTGCCGGTCATGTAGGAAAGGGCCAGGAACAGCAGCACCACCAGCACGGCGTTCATGAGGTAGCGCACGGGCATTTTGAGCGTTTTGCGATTCTTGTTCATCTTCATGCCCTCCTTACACCTTTTCCTGCACCTTGCGGCCGAGGAAGCCCGTGGGCTTGAACAGCAGCACGATGATGAGGATGGCGAACGTGACGGCGTCCTTCCAGGCAGACAGGCCGATGGCGGAGACGAAGCACTCGCACAGGCCGATGACGATGCCGCCGACCATTGCGCCCGGGATGGAGCCGATGCCGCCCAGAACGGCGGCGACGAAGGCTTTCAGGCCCAGCATGGAGCCCATGGTGGGGGTGGCCTGCGGGTAGGAGCAGCAGTACAGCACCGAGCCGATGCCGGCCAGTGCAGAGCCGACCGCGAAGGTAAAGGAGATGGTGCTGTTGACGTTGATGCCCATCAGGCGGGCAGCGTCCATATCCTCAGAGACGGCGCGCATGGCCTTGCCAAGCTTGGTCTTCTGGACGAGGAAGGTCAGCACCAGCATGGACAGCACGGTGACCACCAGCGTGATGATAGAAGTCAGGCCCAGCGGCACCTTGCCCAGATAGAAGGTCTTGTTGTCGTAGTAAGACGGGATGACCTTTGCGCCCGAGCCCATGACCAGCTCAGCCGTGTACTCGAGGAAGAACGACACGCCGATAGCCGTGATGAGCAGAGAGATACGGGGTGCGCTGCGCAGCGGGGTGTAGGCGATCTTTTCGATGACCACGCCCAGCAGCGTACAGGTGAGGATGGTGGCACAGACCGCCGTGACCGGGCCGAGGCCCAGCTGGTTCATGACGAACCAGGACATGTACGCGCCCACCATGATGACGTCGCCGTGGGCAAAGTTCAGCAACAGGATGATGCCGTACACCATGCTGTAGCCCAGTGCGATCAGTGCATAGATGCTGCCAAGGGACAGGCCATTGATCAGCTGGCTGAAAAACACCGTCATGGATGGATACTTCCTTTCTTTCCGGCGCTGTTGCACGCCTTATGTGGGGATACACTTTTTTCCAAAAAAGCGGAGAGCACCGGGGCAATACTGTTCCGGCGTTCTCCGCAGTCGGGTCAATTTACGATCATTCGGATCTCAGCGGCGCTTCCATCACCGGTCGATGGAAGAAAGCTGGGATCAGAACATTTCCTTCAGCACCGGCTTGCCGTCCACATAGGTCAGGATAGCAGTCTGCTTGACGGGGTCGTGATGCTCGTCGAAGGTGAAGGTGCCGGTGATGCCGTCGATGGTGCCGGAGGCAATGGCATCGATGACAGCCTGCTTGTAATCGTCGGTGCCAGCCTCGAGACCGGCATCCTCAGCAGCCTGCAGGCCGTAGACGATGGTCTTTGCTGCATCGTAGCCCAGAGGAGAGAAGCCGTTGGGGTACTCCTGACCGTACTCTGCTTTGTAGGCATCCTCAAACTCGGCGTTGGAGCCCTTTGCGTAGTTGGCGCAGAAGTAAGTGTCCTTCAGCTGATCGTTGGTGGCGTAGCCTTCCAGACCATCCCAGCCGTCGCCGCCCAGGAACGGAACGGTCAGGCCGACGCTCTCAGCCTGAGACAGGATCTGGCCCACTTCCTCGTAGTAGTTGGGGCAGAAGACGGTCTCGGGGGCCTTGCCGAGGATGGTGGTCAGCTGAGTCTTGAAGTCCACGTCGCCCTCAGAGTAGCTCTCCTGATCGACGATGGTGCCGCCCAGAGACTCGAACTCGTTGACGAAGTTCTCTGCCAGGCCCTCGTTGTAGTCAGCACCCTTCTTGAAGATGACGGCTGCCTTGGTGTAGCCCAGCTTCTGGTATGCGTAGTCAGCCATCTTGATGCCCTGGAACGGGTCGGTGAAGGTGGCGCGGAAGACGTTTGCGTTCACGGTATCAGTCTCGGCATCGTAGGTGACAGCCTCAGCGGTAGCGGAAGCGGTGACCATGGGCATATTGTAGTCTGCGCTCTCAGCAACGACTGCCAGAGTCGGGGTGGTGGTAACGTCGCCGATCAGAGCGGTCATGCCCTCGTCCACCATCTTGGTGAAGCAGTTGACAGCCTGCGTAGCGTCGCCCTGCTCGTCCTCGGTGAGGATCTCGATCTGCTTGCCGTTGATGCCGCCGTTGGCGTTGACCTGCTTCAGGTACAGGGCAGCACCGTTGACAACAGCCTGACCGTAAACGGAGACGTTGCCGCTCAGGGGACCCATAACGCCGACCTTGATGGTGTCGCCGGAAGCTGCAGCTGCGGTAGAACCGGAAGCGGCAGCAGTGGAGCTGGAAGAGCCGCCGCAGGCAGTCAGAACACCGGCAGCAGCCACGACACCGGCAGCAGCCAGAAAGTTACGACGAGAGATCATGTTTTTCATAAGTCTATATCCTCCTGATATTTGGAAGCGTTCGTGTTATTTGCAGCCCTTTCGCACGGCCCATGAGCCAGTGTCCCGAAAAGCTGTTAAGGAAGCAGCGCTCCCTTCCCTCAAAGCAGCTCTGCCTCCTTGAGTCTTATTATAAGCACTTCGGTGCAAGTCTGCAATTCACAAATCGTCCATAGTTTTGGAGGGGTTTCGGGTAAAACTCGCTATTTTTCACAAAATCAAGCGTCGCTTTTTGGTCACTTTTTCAAATTGTTCACCTAAGAAAAACAGAACATGAAAGCAATTCACACGTAACAAAAAGATGGCACAACTTTCCTCTCCTGAAGTTTGCTGCCGCTAACATCCATGCATCCTCTTGCATCCCGGGCCGAATCATGGTAGGATAATGTCGGTTAGTTAGCATATACTATCCAAATGAGAAGAGCGCATCCATTCCTATTATATATGGAGGTACAAATCATGAACTATCTTGAGATCGTAGACGTTCAGGGCCGTGAGATCTTGGACTCCCGCGGCAACCCCACTGTTGAGGCTGAGATCACCCTCGCCGACGGCACCGTGGCCCGGGGCTGCGCACCGTCCGGTGCATCCACCGGCGAGTTCGAAGCTCTGGAGCTGCGCGACGGCGACAAGGGCCGCTATCTGGGCAAGGGCGTCACCAAAGCTGTGGAGAACATCAACACCGTCATCGCTGATGCTGTCATCGGCATGGATGCTTCCGACATCTACGCCATCGACAAGGCTATGATCGACGCCGACGGCACCAAGGACAAGTCCAAGCTGGGCGCAAACGCCATTCTGGCCGTTTCCATCGCTGCCTGCCGCGCTGCTGCCACTTCGCTGGACATGCCCCTCTACCGCTTCCTCGGCGGCGTGAACGGCAACCGCCTGCCCGTCCCCATGATGAACATTCTGAACGGCGGCGCACACGCCACCAACACCGTGGACACCCAGGAGTTCATGATCATGCCCGTGGGCGCACCTTCCTTTAAGGAGGGCCTGCGCTGGTGCGCTGAGGTCTTCCACGCTCTGGCTTCCATCCTGAAGGCAAAGGGTCTGGCTACCTCCGTGGGCGACGAGGGCGGCTTCGCTCCCAACCTGTCCAGCGACGAGGAGACCATCGAGACCATTCTGGCCGCCATCGAGAAGGCCGGTTATCTTCCCGGAAAGGACTTCATGCTGGCCATGGACGCTGCTTCCTCCGAGTGGAAGAGCCCCAAGGGCAAGGGCTTCTACAAGCTGCCCAAGGCCGGCACCGAGTTCACCTCCAGTGAGCTCATCGCACACTGGAAGAAGCTGGTGGAGAAGTACCCCATCATCTCCATCGAGGACGGTCTGGACGAAGAGGACTGGGAAGGCTGGCAGGAGATGACCCGCGAGCTGGGCGGCAAGGTCCAGCTGGTGGGCGACGACCTGTTCGTCACCAACACCGAGCGTCTGGCCAAGGGCATCCAGCTGGGTGCCGGCAACGCCATCCTCATCAAGCTGAACCAGATCGGCTCCGTATCTGAGACTCTGGAAGCCATCAAGATGGCTCACAAGGCCGGCTATACCGCCATCAGCTCTCATCGCTCCGGCGAGACTGAGGACACCACCATCGCCGACCTGGCCGTGGCCCTGAACACCTGCCAGATCAAGACCGGCGCCCCCAGCCGCACCGAGCGTGTGGCAAAGTACAACCAGCTGCTGCGCATCGAGGAGCAGCTGGGCGGCAGCGCCGTCTACCCCGGCATGGCTGCTTTCAACGTGAAGCGTTAACTTAGACTCTGCGACAGGAGCGCCAGTCCCGGCTTTGCCGGAGCTGGCGCTCTTTTTTGTCATTTCCATGTCAATTTGTCTAAAGTATACAAGAAAAAACATCAAAACTCGGCAAATCGACTATTGCCAATTCGCAACTGATATATTAGAATATAAGTGAGAGAGCGAGGCACTCCTGCCGCGCATAAACGCAAAGCAATATGAACGGAGGACATCCACTATGCCTATGAAAATGGGTTGGCGCTGGTATGGCGAGGGCAACGACCCCGTCACCCTCAGCGACATCAAGCAGATCCCCGGCGTGACCAGCATCGTCTGGGCGCTGCACAACAAGATGCCCGGCGAGATCTGGGAGATCGACGAGATCCAGAAGGTCGCAGACCAGATCCACGCTTACGGCTTCGACATGGACGTTGTCGAGTCTGTCAACGTCCACGACGACATCAAGATCGGCCTGCCCACCCGCGATCAGTACATCGAGAACTACAAGCAGTGCATCCGCAACCTGTCCAAGTTCGGTGTCAAGGTCATCTGCTACAACTTCATGCCCATCTTCGACTGGACCCGCACCGACCTGTTCCACCCCGTCGGCGACGGCTCCACCGCACTGTTCTACGAGAAGGACAAGATCAAGGGCGACTACAAGTCCATGGCCGAGTACATCATGTCCTTCACCGAGAAGTACAACATGACCTTCCCCGGCTGGGAGCCGGAGCGGATGGCAAAGCTGGACGAGCTGTTCAAGGCCTACGCCCCTGTCACCAAGGAAAAGCTCTGGGAGAACCTGAAGTACTTCCTCGAAGCCCTGATGCCCACCTGCCGCGAGTGCGACATCAAGATGGCCATCCACATGGACGATCCCCCTTGGGACATCTTCGGCCTGCCCCGCCTGCTGGTGGATGCCGAGAGCATCGACCGCTTCCTGAGCATGGTGGACGACGAGTACAACTGCCTGACCCTCTGCTCCGGCAGCCTGAACGCCAACCCCAACAACAACGTGGCTGAGATCGTCCGCAAGCACTGCGACCGCATCGCATTCGCACACATCCGCAACATCCATCACTTCCCCAACGGCGATTTCTCCGAGGCTGCCCACCGCGACTGCTGCGGCGAGACCGGCATCATCGAGATCCTGCGCGCCTACCATGACTGCGGCTTCGAGGGCTACATCCGCCCCGACCATGGCCGTCAGCTGTGGGAGGAAGGCCCCGGCAGCTGCCGCCCCGGCTACGGCAAGTATGACCGTGCGCTGGGCATCCAGTATATGCTGGGCGTCTGGGACCTGCTGGACCGTCTGGACGAAGAGAAGAAGAAGGGCTGATATATCATGAAGCTGACTGATATTAAGAACGGCAATCTGTCCGCCGAGTGGGCAGAAAAGGGCTACGAGCTGCCCAAGTTCGACGTCGAGGCCGTCAAGGCCAAGACCCACGCAAAACCCACCTGGGTCCATTTCGGTGCCGGCAACATCTTCCGCGCATTCCCGGCTGCCATCCTGAACGACGCCCTGAACAGCGGCAAGTATGACCGCGGCGTCATCGTGGCCGAGAGCTTCGACTACGAGATCATCGACAAGGCTTATCAGCCCTACGACAACCTGAGCCTGCTGGTCTGCCTGAAGTCCACCGGCGACATCGAGAAGAAGGTCATCGCCTCCGTCACCGAGAGCCTGAAGGCTGACTACTCCTTCGGCGCTGACTGGGCACGTCTGGTCGAGATCTTCCAGGCACCCAGCCTGCAGATGATCTCCTTCACCATCACCGAGAAGGGCTACGGCGTCGCTCCTGCTGACCTCGAGCGCGGCCTGACCCCCGTTCTGGCCATGGGCAAGGTCACTGCTCTGCTCTACGAGCGCTTCAAGGCCGGCAAGCTGCCCCTGACCGTCCAGAGCATGGACAACTGCTCTCACAACGGCGATAAGGTCAAGGCCGCAGTCTTTGCCTACGCTTCCAAGTGGGTCGAGCAGGGCCTGGTCCCCGCCGAGTTCCTGGCCTACGTCAAGGACGAGACCAAGATCACCTTCCCCTGGAGCATGATCGACAAGATCACTCCCCGCCCGGATGCCAAGGTCCAGAAGATGCTGGCTGACGACGGTTTTGAGGACAACTACACCATCGTCACCGAGAAGCACACCTTCACCGCTCCCTTCGTCAATGCCGAGGAGACCCAGTACCTCTGCATCGAGGACCACTACACCAATGGCCGTCCTCCGCTGGAGCTGGGCGGTGTCCTCTACTGCGACCGCGAGACCGTCGATAAGATCGAGAAGATGAAGGTCTGCACCTGCCTCAACCCCCTGCACACCGCCATGTCCATCTACGGCTGCATGCTGGGCTACACCCTCATCTCCGCTGAGATGGCTGATGAGGACCTGCGCAGCTTCATCCAGAAGATCGGCTACATCGAGGCGATGCCCGTCGTCGTTGACCCCGGCGTTCTGAACCCCTACGAGTTCATCGGCGCTGTCATCAACCGCCGTCTGCCCAACCCCTTCATGCCCGACGCTCCTCAGCGTATCGCCACCGATACCTCCCAGAAGCTGGCCATCCGCTTCGGCGAGACCATCAAGGCTTACGAAGAGCGCGGTCTGGACAAGTCCAACCTCATCCTCATCCCGCTGGTGCTGGCAGGCTATGCCCGCTACCTGACCGGTCTGGACGACAACTGCCAGCCCTTCGAGATCTCCACTGACCCGCTGCTGGCTGAGCTGCAGGCCATCGTGGCTCCCCTGAAGGTGGAAGCCGGTGAGCAGGACTTCTCCTGCCTGAAGGCTCTGTACAGCCGCACCGACGTCTTCGGCGTGGACCTGTACGCCGTCGGTCTGGGCGAGAAGATCGAGTCCATGGCCAAGGAGCTGTTCGCAGGCCCCGGCGCTGTCCGCGCTACCCTGCACAAGTACGTCAAGGCCCGCTGATCGAAGCGTCCCCTGACTTCATAAGCCATTTCCGCACCCATGCTGCGTTTTGCTTTGCCGCAGCATGGGTTTTTATTATATCTTTTTTCCGGCACAGGAAAAGCCGCCGGGCCTTGCGGCCCGACGGCTTTTCTTATGATAGGAGGATCAAAAATGATCGTAGACTATCTTATTCAGTTCAGGATGGTCTGCTCGGTCTCGACGTCGAACAGGTGGACCTTGTGGGGATCGAAGGCGACGCGGACGGTGTCTCCGTTGCGGGCCTTGGAGGTGGGAGCGACGCGGGCGGTCATCTTGTTGCCCTTGTACTCCAGGTACAGGTAGATCTCAGCGCCCATCATCTCAGAGACATCGACCTGAGTATCCAGCTGGCAGTCGGTGTGCTTTGCCATGAACTCGGGCTCATCGTCGATGTCCTCGGGACGGATGCCCATCTTGACCTTCTTGCCGACGTAGGAATCCAGCTTGCCGTCAGCGGTCTTCTCCTTGGGCAGGGGGATGAGGTCGCCGCCCAGATCGACGCTGTACTGGTCGCCCTTCTTGACGATGGTGCCGTCCAGGAAGTTCATCTGAGGGCTGCCGATGAAGCCTGCGACGAACATGTTGCAGGGCATATCGTACAGGTTCTGCGGGGTATCGACCTGCTGGATGATGCCGTCCTTCATGACAACGATGCGGTCGCCCATGGTCATAGCCTCGGTCTGGTCGTGGGTAACGTAGATGAAGGTGGTAGCCAGCTTCTTGTGCAGCTTGATGATCTCGGTGCGCATGGAGGTACGCAGCTTAGCGTCCAGGTTGGACAGAGGCTCGTCCAGCAGGAAGACTGCCGGGTTACGGACCATTGCACGGCCCAGAGCGACACGCTGGCGCTGACCACCGGACAGAGCCTTGGGCTTGCGGTCCAGCAGGTGCTCGATCTCCAGGATCTTAGCAGCCTCGTGGACGCGGCGGTCGATCTCGTCCTTCGGGGTCTTGCGCAGTTCCAGACCGAAAGCGATGTTCTTGTAGACGGTCATGTGGGGGTACAGAGCGTAGCTCTGGAAGACCATGGCGATGTCGCGGTCCTTCGGGGGAACGTCGTTGATGAGGCGGCCGCCGATGTACATCTCGCCCTTGGAGATCTCCTCCAGACCGGCGATCATGCGCAGGGTGGTGGACTTACCACAGCCAGAGGGGCCGACGAAGATGATGAATTCCTTGTCCTGGATCTCCAGGTTGAAATCGGTGACGGAAGGAGCCGTAGCACCGGGGTAGATCTTGTAGATATGCTGGCAGCTGATAGAAGCCATAAAGCTTTTTCCTCCATTGATGTTGTTGCACTCAAAGGCTCAGCTTGACGATGAGCCGTTTCATTGCTATTATAATAGCAGATTATTTTGTGTTATAAAATAGCATTTTATTGATTTGAGGTGTCAGATATTGATTTACTCTCCCAGCACGACTGCCGCCCTCGGCATCGTGGAGGATGCCCAGCCGGAAGAGCCCCTCACCCTGCGGGGCGAAGGGCTCTGGGCCTGCCTCGTTTCCAGCGGAAAATGTGTCGTCTCACTGTCCGATCTCGAACTGATGCCGGCAGGTTCTGCCCTGTTGCTGCCGCCCCAGAATGCCGCAGCGGGCCATCTCGTGCTGAGCCGGGGGCCGCTGACCCTCGCGCCGGAAAACGAGTGCCATCTGCTCTGCGTCCAGCTCACCGGGCAGGCAGCGGAACAGTTCCTCGCAGGGCTTTCCGAGATGCCCTTCCTCGCCCGGGGCGAGACCTGCCCGGCGGCGGCAGAGCTGATG
>OIFE01000759.1_pt1 | contig 20989 bp, 19 predicted proteins | sample 1581921 | NCBI WGS metagenome assembly OIFE01 (sample SAMN04414075, study PRJEB24778) | human gut metagenome | material: faecal | host: Homo sapiens | reverse complement strand
TACTGGATGTCTTATCGAGCATTTTGGCAACGCAGATGCCGTGCCGCAGCCGCCGAAGCGGTGCTTAAGCCGCTAGGCGGGAATTGTGCGGTGTTGCCTTAGAACCTTGCTTATTCCTGTGTCATTTCAAACCATACAGCTTCCTGCTGCGGCAGGTTCAGAAGGGATTTCCCACCGATGTGCATTACACTGACGCCGCCGTAATCATCGGGCATCATAGCCAGCGTTTCGCGCTGTGTACGCCCTGAATCCATACGGAACAGCGAAACGGAGCAGATCCAGCCGCGGTCATCCATACCAAGGTAGGAGATGCTGCTGTCCCATGTGGCCGGAACCCTCTGGCCGTTGGCGTATTCGCCGGTATAGAAGTTCGGCTGATCCTCGCAGATTTCAAACCAGGTGCCGGTATCCTCACTCACAAAGGAGCCGACCATGCTCGGGATGCTCAGCGGGGCGGTGTTCCAGACAGCCTCCATCAGGTTGAATTTTTCATTATCGCGGGTAACGCCGTACACGGTCGTGTACTCGGCACCGTACTCCGCATCGTAGGCCGTGCCGGTCTCAAACCGGACAATGCCGTTGATGCCGAAGAGCGGACCGCCGTTGACCATCGTGCCACACTGTGCGCCGCTGATGACATCAATGTATTCGACATTGCCGTTCTCGGTCAGAAGGAAAACATAGGGGGCGTAGTCCTGCCCGATGCTGGTCATCAGCATCTTTATATAGTTGCCGTAGCAGCCGCTGACCGCAAACTCGGTCTTGTCGCCCAACTCGTACCATTCCTTCATGGTCTGATAGGTCATAGCGCCGTCAGGGGTAACATAGTCGGTCAGGGCGCATACCGTCACCTCGCCTGCGGCAGTCACATCGCAGGTAAACCATTCATCCTGCCCGTGCAGGATCTGGCCGCTGGCCTGCCGCTTGTCGGGGTAAACATCTATGTCCGTCCACATCATGCCGGCCCCGGCAGGGGTGTACATCGGCACGGTGACGATAAGACCGCCTGTGTAGTAGGGGTAGACGGCAAAGTAGGTAAATACATCGCTCAGCCCGTTCAGGCTCTGTGCGCGCATCTTGTAAAGCTGGGATGCGTAGGTTGGGTCGTCGCTGCCGTAGTAAGCATCGAAATGCTGGGCCACGGCGCGCTGCAGTGCTTTTAAGGTCAGGTCGTTGTCGGTGTAGCCAAGGTACTCGAGCATTTCGATGTTGGAAAGTTCCTTGCCGGTTTCAAAGTTATAGTGGTAGGTGCCTACATCGCGGTTGTACATTGTGTCAACGCTTGTGATCTGCAGGCTCAATACCGGGCCGGTCCAGGTGCTTATCCAGATGATGTAGCTTGTGTCGATAAAATCATTGCGGGAGCGGGCGTCCTCGGCGCGCTCTACCAGATAGCCGAAGCGGTAGCCGATCATCTCGTTGATGTTCTTTGCGCCCTCGGTGTCATCATCGATCTGCGGGACCTCGTAAAAGTAGGTGTCCTTGTTGCCGTTTGGGTCGGTGTAGCTGAATTCCACATCATACAGCGTAGCGATGCGGGAATCATCAAACCTGCGGGATGGCTGCGGCTTTTGCGGGGTCTCCTCCGTAGCTTCCACATTTTCAGCGGAGGTCTCGCTCACAGCACTTGCGGCCGGTTCGGTCGATTCGGTCGGCTCGGGCCGCTTGCTGTCCTGTGCGCAGCCTGCCGCCGACAGCAGCATCGCCGCCGCCAATAGTACGGCACAGCGTTTTTTCATGGTTGGTTCACCCGCCTTTCGGTTGAGAGTGCAGTAACCTGCCTGTGCTTAGCCAAAGGTGATGCTGTTCAGCACGGTGTCGCCCTCGGTGCCGGGGTCAATGTCCACACCGGAGATCTTGATGGCCAGCCAGCCGCCGGTGGGCATCTCGCCGTAGTATTCCGTCCACCACATACCTACGTTTTTGTAGGTGCGTCCGGCCATCTCCACGCCGCCGATGGTGCGCGGGGTAAGCTCCTCCACGTTTTCAAAGTTGTCGTAATAGTAGTTGATCTTGTCCAGACCGCTTTTCAGTTCAAAGGTTATGCGCGGGTCACCGGAGAAGATATGGCTGGGGTCATCGGTCGGGAACAGCTTGAGATCCCCGAAACTGGTCGAGGCGGACTTGTACCAGCCCTGGTCGGGGCAGGTCACGTTGAGCACCAGCGTAAAGTCCGTGCCGAATGCCTCCAGGGTCTGGGTGTTCAGGCCGGCGGCCGATGGATAATCGGGATTGTCCGCAGGAGCGGAAGCGGGGGCCGGTTCGGGGGTGGCTTCCGGCTCCGGCTCTGCAGCGGGCTCCGATGCAGGTTCGGATGCCGCGTCGGTCTTGGGTTCTGCCGGGGTCTCCGTCTGGGGTTCAACGGCGGGTTCAGCGGCCTGCGCTTTCAGGTCGGATAAGCCGGAATTGACCTCTTTGGTTACATCCCCCTTGGAGCAACCGGCCAAAGCCATAAGCATCATGGCTGCCAATGCGGCAGCGAGCGTTCGTTGTACTTTTTTCATAGCTGTCCTCCTTTTGGTCATAAAGTGTCCATCATAGCGCTCAGATAGGCAGGCGAGACGGAAGCGTAGACGAAATCATCGACAATGTGATCTTTTTTTGCCAGGCACACGGCGGTGGCCAGTTCGGGATATTCGGCCTCATCCACAAGCAGTACCGTTTTGCAGTGCGGGCATACATCCCGCAGGTCGTTTGCCAGCAGCAGTCTGTCCTGCAGGGTGCGCGGCGGATGCGGGCAGACTTCCAGCAGCAGGACATCCGCCCTGCAGGAACGGCATATCTTTACAATATCCTTTGTCTTAGAGCCGGCGTTTTGCACCTGGAAGTCCGGCCTGCCCTGTTTCAGTGCCATTGTCAATGCGCTCGTCATCACTGAGTATTGCGCGTCCAAAACGATCCTCCGCACGGCGCAGCCCTCCTTCCCTGCAAAGAATACGATTTGTCACCTTCATCATACAGGAATCGGACGATTTTTGCCCCCACCATTTGGATAGTTTTTTTGAACTTTTTTCTGCCTTTTTCAACACTATTGCAAAATTGGGCGGATTGCGTCATAATAATACTGTAAAAAGACAGCACGATACCCTTTTGGGCAGACTGTCGAAAAACTCCTGTAGGGGCGAGCATTGCTCGCCCGTGCCCGTATGCCTTGTAAGAAAGCCATCTCGGAAAGCACGTTGCTGCGCCAAGCTGGCGGGCGACCAATGGTCGCCCCTACATTCTCTATATGGCAAAGCCGATGTTTTTCGACACGCTGACCCTTTTTGGAAAGGACAGGCGCTATGACAAAGGTACGGCTTGGAAATCTGTGTTTAGCCGCTGCGGTTGCAGGGGTGATTCTCTGCGCTGTCCTGATGCGGGCATTTTATATGCCGTATTCCGGCTTTTGGCGCACGGTGCTGTATAATATTCTGATCTTTTCCTGGGCGGTATCGGTCTGGTGGCGTATCCTGCACGCACAGACCCGCCGCTGCCTGCTGGGTGCCGCCGCCCTGATGCTGTTCTGGCTGGATATCCGCCTGATCCGCTATGACTTTGCCCGGACACCGGAGATGCTGCGGCGATTGTGGTATGCGTACTATATCCCGATGCTGCTGATCCCGACCCTTGCACTTTATACGCTTTTCTTTTTGGATCGGGGGCAGTCCGGTCCGCTGTACAAATATCGGCATCTGATCTTTGTGTTCCCGGTGGTGCTGTTCAGTCTGGTGCTGACAAACGACTGCCATCAGCTTGCGTTTGCGTTCCCACCCGGGCAGGAGGTACTGGGCAGCCCCGATTACACCTATCGGTTCGTATATTACCTCTGCCTGCTGTGGATATTTTCCTGTGCCGTGTTTACGGTGGTGTACCTTGTACGGCGCTGCCGTATTCCGCATACAAAGCGCATCCTCTGGCTGCCGCTTGTGCCGATTTTTTTGGCCACGCTCTATGCTTTACTGTACAAGCATATTTTAAATGTGCCGTGGATGCACGCTATCGCCGGTGATATGACCGTGGTGCAATGCCTGACCTTTACAGCGACCTTTGAGGCGTGCATCCGGTGCGGGCTGATCCAATCCAATATGGGATATGCCACGCTGTTTGAGGTATCCATGGCCAAGGGTCTGATCACAGACCGAGCGTTTGTGCCTGTGCAATGCTCCATGCAGGCAGCGCCGCTCCGCGAGGAGCAGCTGCGTCAGGCGCTCACCGGCAGTGTCCAGCTGGACGCCACGACCCAGCTTCACGGCCACCCGATCCGGAATGGGTATGTTTTCTGGCAGGAGGACATCACCGAATTGGTGGCACTGCTGGAGGAGTTGCGCCTCACGCAGGAGGAATTGCATGACATCGGGGACATCATACAGGCGGAAACAGCCCAGAAGGCACAATGGCTGCAGCTGAGCGAGCAGAACCGGCTGTATGACAAAATCGAGACCGTCACAGCCCGCCAGCTGGCACGGATACAGGAATATCTGATCGCGCTCAAGGCCACGGACGATGTCGATGCCGCCCGCCGGCTGCTGAAGCGCATCGTCATTTTGGGGACCTATATCAAGCGGCGCAGCAACCTTGTTTTTGTCTGCGACAAGGCGGAGGACATCGACACCACAGAGCTGCGGCTGAGCCTGTTTGAATCGGCCGAGAGCCTGCGCCTGAGTGATATACGCTGCGCCGTGCAGATTGCCGACACAGCAAAGATTTCCCCCGCGTCCGCCGTGGCGATCTATGACGCCTTTGAAGCCATCATAGAAGCGACCCTGCCGGGATTGCAGGAGATCCTTTTCTGCGCCGAGCATACGGCGCAGGGCTGGGGGCTGCGCTGCAGCGTCCAATGCACCGATGCGCCCGCTGCGCTGCCCGGCCTGCCGCAGATGCAGCTTGAATGGGATGATGACGGGCTTTTGTATTTCACGATGTTTCCGGCAGAAGGAGGCGGCCTATGATTTCCCGAATCTCCCGCAATGCTGTCAAGGAAGGCTTTGACACGCTGCCGGCGGCCATTTGCTACTTTGACCGCAACGGCCTACTGCGCCTGATCAATCACAGGATGCAGGAAATCTCCGCAGTCCTCTGCGGCCGGGATCTGCAGACCCTTACGGACCTGGAGCAGGCGCTGCACAGTCCCGGCGGCGGTGTGCGGCTGCGCGATGAGGCCGCCCGCATCTACGCATTCCCGAACGGAACGGTATATCATTTCACGGTGCGCCCTGTTCAGGACAAATACGGCATACCGTACACCGAGGTGATGGCCACCGATGTCACCCAGCTGGCTGCATTGCATGCTGCACTGCAGCAGGAAAACGAGCGCCTTGCCGATGCGAACCGCCGCGCAAAGCGCTTATATGACAATATGCCCGACATTGTGCGGGAGGAAGAAATCCTGAAAATGAAGATGCGGGTGCATGACGACATCGGCCATACCCTGCTTGCCGCACGGCGCGCACTGCGGCATGAGCATGACCTTGCCCGGATCAAGAGCGAAGCTGCGAAGTGGGAAAGTTCCATTTCCCTGCTATGCCGCACCCGGCAGGAGAATGCTGCTGAGGACCCCCTGAGCTATATGCAAAGGCGGGCGGCTGTTCTGGGCGCAACCGTACAGCTGCGCGGTGCATACCCTGCGGCACGCGCCACCCGCGAGCTCTACGCACTGATCCTGCGGGAGTGTACCTCCAACGCTGTGCGGCATGCGGGCGCCACGGAATTGTACGCCGACTCCGAGCATCGGCCGCAGGAATGGCACCTTTGCATCACGAACAACGGCGCGCCGCCCAAGGCGAAGATAAAGGAAGGCGGCGGGCTTTCCTCGCTCCGCCGCCGTATTGAAAAAGCAGGGGGTACAGTAACCGTACACTCCCTGCCTGTGTTTGTTCTGGAAGTCACCCTGCCCGATAAGGAGAGCACTTATGATACGCGTTATGATCGTTGAGGACCAAAAGCTGGTCCGGAGCCTGCTTGAAAGCTATATTCAGAACGAGGACGGGTATCAGCTTGCTGTGTCTATCCCCAGCGCTGCAGAGGCTCCGATCCTGTGCGATACCGAGGACATCGACCTTGTGCTGATGGATGTGCAGACCGAACACCGCGAAAACGGTCTGGCCGCCGCCAAAAAGATACGAAAAGCGCACCCGGAAATCAAGATCGTGGTGGCGACCTCGCTTATTGACACACAGGTTTTAGCCCGCGCCAAGGCCGTGGGCGCAGACAGCCTGTGGTATAAGGACGGCGATGAAGGGACCCTGATGCAGGTCGTGCGCCGCACGATGGCGGGGGAGCATATCTTTCCCGATGCACCGCCCAGCGTGGAGATCGGCACCGCCATGAGCGCAGAGTTCACCAAAGGCGAGATGAAGGTCTTGCGCTGTCTTGTGCGCGGGCTGTCCTATAACGAGATTGCAAAGGAACTCGGCATCGAGCCATCCACCGTGAAGTACCACGTCATCAATATGCTGCAAAAGACAAATTTAGAGAATAAGCTCCAACTTGCCATCGCCGCCACCGAAGCCAAATTGGTGGTGGAGTTGGCAGAGGAGTAATTTATATTCCGGTTATCCCTTTTACGCAGACAAAAATGAGCAATCAGCAGCGAAGCCAGGCGTTCAAACAAATTCATGTTTCTACGGTTACCGCTTTACCTTGTCACCCACGCCGTGACACTCGACCTGAACGGTCATGCTCTCAAATATACAAAATGGGTACCGGCCTATATCAGCGCACGGAAACCATATCCATCGGGTTCGCCAAAATTGCAGCAAATCGTCGCGTGACCGGGCAGCGGCCAGCACAACTCGCCGTCCTTGATGATACCGACGCCGCAGCACCCTGTGACCATCCCCCAGACCGGCGACAGCATGAACGTCACGCTGCTGTTTGCGCTGACCCTGTGCAGCGGTGCAGCGCTCGGCCTGGCCGCCCACAAGAAAAACCGTTCCTGATACCGCATAAAAACAGCGCCGCGCAGGCTTTTTCGGGCCTGCGCGGCGTTTTGTCTGCCGGGGCGTAAAATTTTGCATTTACCCCTTGCACTTAAAGTTGCCTTTCATGGTATACTGCCATATAGAATCCAACGGAGGTGCTGTTTTATGTCTAAAATTCTGGTTGCTTATTTCTCCCGCGCGGGCGAAAACTACTTTGGCGGCGCAATCAAAAGCGTGGCCGTCGGCAATACCGAGATCTGCGCCGACCTTATCAAGCAGGCTTTTCCCGACGCCGACCTGTTCAAAATTGAAATGGCAGCGCCTTACGCGGACAACTACCGCAAATGCGTCAGCCAGGTCACCGCAGACATGATGCTGCACAAGCGCCCGGCGCTGACCGCCCTGCCCGAGAGCATTGCGGCCTACGACGCCATTGTGCTGGGCTACCCCAACTACTGCGGCACCATTCCCATGGCGGTGGCGACCTTTTTGGAGGCGTTCGACTTTACCGGCAAAAAGCTGCTGCCCTACTGCACCAACGAGGGCAGCGGCATGGGCCGCAGCGAGAAAGACCTGCGCAAGCTCTGCCCCACAGCAGTAATTGCCCCGGGTCTTGCTATCACCGGCAGCGCGGCGGCGCAGTCCCAAGCCGCGCTGGTTGGGTGGATGCAGGAAAATTTGTAACCCCCCTGCGGGACGTCGGGGACGCCGCAAAAAAACCAGGGCACAGACTGCATCGTCTGTGCCCTGGTTTTATTTGTTTTTCGGGTGACCGTTTTCTACTTCGCTGGTGCCCTGCTCCATCAGGTAGGTGGCGGTCAGGTCCGCAATGTGCAGCTTGACCGCCAGCGGGTAGGTGTTGTAGGCTTCGCTGACAGCAAAGCAGCCGCCGCGCGCGGCATCGTCAAAGCCGCCCATGTGCCAGCGGATGGCAATAGCCTCGGCGGTTTTCAGCCGCATAAAATGCTCGATGAGGTAGACACTCTTCTCGCCGTGGCCGTAGGGCAGCTGATCCGCCACCTGGTAAAACGGGACCTTCTCCCACTGGCCGGTGGCGTCGTTTTTGACATTGCGGGTGCTGACCTTATAGAAGTTTGCCTTGCACAGGTCGTGCAGCAGGCCGCAGATGGCATAACTCTCGGCGTTCTCGCCCTCGGTGTAGAAGTGCTGCATCATTGCGTTGTACACGTTGATGCTGTGCATGACCAGACCGCACTCGCACGCGCCGTGGAACCGGGTGGAGGCAGGCGCGGTGAAAAAGTCGGTGCTTTCCAGCCAGTTCAGCAGCCGATCCGCACCGGGGCGGGTGATGTTTTTGTTGTAGATCTCCACAAATTCAGCGTGGTAGTCCTGCATACGAACCTCACAGTTCCATGTCGTCCAGAATGCCCTTCAGCGTTTTCAGCTCATCCTCGGTCAGGCTGATTCCCTTTGCCATGCGGCTGCCGTCCGGGGACCAGTCGCGGATATCGTACTTCGGCGGGTTGCCGTTCCAGCTGACCATATTCAGCTGACGCTCCCAGCCGCGGGCGTTGGTGGAAAGAACGGCGATGCGTTCGGTAACTTCATAGGTAAATTCTGCCATGATACAGACTCCTTTTATAAATGATGTTGCAAGCTCCATCATAGACGATTCTGCCCAAAAATGCAAGTGTAAAATCTGCCTGCCCCGCCGGGTCTGCCGCGCAAAAAGTTTTTTGCAAAAAAATTGGCAAAACCTGTTGACAAACGCCCCGCAGATGGCTATAATAATTAGCGTCGCCTGACGGCGGCGCAAAGCGTTATTGCCCCATAGCTCAGTTGGTTAGAGCACCTGACTGTTAATCAGGGTGTCGTCCGTTCAAGTCGGACTGGGGCAGCCATTGACCTTGAAGCGTATGCTTCAAGGTTTTTGTTTTATGTGCAACGAAACGCCGGGGCGGATATTCCCATCCGCCCCGGCTGTTTATGCCTGTAAAATTGTCTTGATTTCCGCTAAATTATCCGCAAAGCTGATTCCCTGCTGGCGTTCGGGGCTGGAAAGCCCCATGGCAATCATGTGATCCAGCAGCGCTTTCAGACTGTCATAGTAGCCGTTCAGGTTGTAGAGGATGCAGGGTGCGTCCAGCTGCTTGAGGGAAACTTTTGACATGATCTCGGCGATTTCTTCCAGCGTGCCGGTGCCGCCGGGGAAAGCAATGAACGCATCGCCCAGCTCGATCATTTTTGCCTTGCGTTCGGTCATATCTTTTGTGACGAACAACTCGGTCAGATCATCGTACAAAAGGCCCTGATCCACAAAAAACTGCGGTTCCACGCCGGTGGCTTTGCCGCCTGCGCCCAATACGCTTTTGGCCAGTTCGCCCATCAGGCCGCAGGCAGAGCCGCCGTAGATAAGCGCATTGCCGCTCTCGCCGATCCAGCGGCCCAGTTCCCGCACAGCCTGGGCCAGGCGCGGGTCATTTCCCTCGTTCGCACCGAGGTATACCGTAATATTCATCACCGTCTCCTTACAGCTTTACCTTTATAAAGTCATGCTCCATCGCAGGCAGCACCTTTTCCACCAAATCTTTCGTGCGCAGCCGCAGGCTGGATGTGTTGATGCAGGGGTGGCAGCCCACATACTCGCTGTTCAGCACGTCCTCGTCGATGAGCAGCTGAACACAGTGGTCGGTATCGTTGGCAAGGCCCAGCACGCTGACCGAACCCGGCGTGATATTCAAAAATTTTTCCATATACTCCGCCTTGGCAAAGGACAGCCGGGCCGAGCCGATCTGCGCGGACAAGTCCTTGGTGTGGAACACCTTGGTATCCGGGATCATCAGCAGGTAAAATTTTGTCTCCTGCCGGTTGCACAAAAACAGGTTCTTGCAGATGACCGCGTGCAGCGTTTGGTCAATTTCCTGGCAGACCTCCATCGTCATAGCGGGCGCATGGTCGACGCGCTCATACTCGACGCCCAGACGATCCAGCAGGTCATAGGTGCGTATCTCTTTTTCCAGTCGGCCCGCCGTATCCGCCGGTCGGCCCTTTTGCAGTTCCATAACAGTACCCCCTTTACACCGCCCATTATAGCAGGTTTGATACAGAATGGAAAGAGGGGACAGCCGCCGTCAGACTGAGGGCCGGGTATGCCCGGCCCCTACAAATGCGGTAGATTTTGCCCGAAAATTGGCCGATTTGGGTGTTCTGTGACAATTTCTTGCGTTGCCCTCTTGCAATCCCTATAAAAATAGTATAGTATAGTTCGGTAGAGCAAAACTATCTGGGCAGGGCCGCTGTGCCCTGACGCCCGGTTATACCACTTGGAGGTGTTTTTTCCATGAGCAGCCCGCTGCTGGAAGTCAAAGATTTACAGGTCATCGTCGGTGAGGAAAACAAAGTCCTTCTCGACGGTTTGAACCTTACGGTGAACGCCGGCGAGACCCATGTCCTGATGGGTCACAACGGTGCCGGCAAGTCCACCCTGATGAGCGCCCTGATGGGCGACCCCCGCTATACCGTCACCCGCGGCCAGATCATCTTCCGCGGCCAGGATATCACTCACGAGACCGCCGATGTGCGTGCCCGCGCCGGTATGTTCCTGTCCTTCCAGACGCCGGAGGAGATCCCCGGCATCACGCTGGAGAGTTTTCTGCGCACCGCCGCCGGTGCTGTGACCGGTAAGCCTGTTAAGGTCATGAAGTTCCGCCACGAGATGGCCGCCCAGATGGAGGCCTTGAACATGGATCCGTCCTACGCCGACCGTTATCTGAACGTCGGCTTCTCCGGCGGCGAGAAGAAGAAGGCCGAGATCTTGCAGCTGCTCATGCTCAAGCCCGCTCTGGCCCTGCTGGACGAGACGGACTCCGGCCTGGATGTGGACGCGGTCAAGACCGTGGCAAGCGGCATCAAGGCGTACCACAACGCTGACAACGCCCTCATCATCATCACCCACAACGCCAAGATTCTGGAAGGCTTGCAGGTCGATTACGTCCATGTGCTGGACGACGCCCGCATCGTGCGCACCGGTGACGGCAGTCTGGTCAATGAGATCATTGAGGAAGGCTTTACCGCCCTGAAGGAGGACGAAGCGAAATGAGAGCCTTCGAGACTGAAAAGACCGAAGTTGCCGAGATCGACCGCAGTGTCTACGACATCAAGGACAAGGTCAACGCGGCGTTTGAGGTCAACTCCGGCCTGACGGCAGAGATCGTCGAGAAGATTTCCGAGGAAAAGCACGACCCCGAGTGGATGCGCGAGTTCCGCCTGAAAGCGCTGGAAACCTACAACAAAATGTCCATCCCCAACTGGGGTCCCTCCCTGGAAGGGCTGGACATGAGCAACATCGTCACCTACGTGCGTCCCAACACCGAAATGCGCGGCAAGTGGAGCGATGTGCCCGAGGATATCAAGAACACGTTTGAGCGCCTGGGCATCCCCCAGGCCGAGCGTTCGAGCCTTGCGGGCGTCGGTGCGCAGTACGACTCCGAGGTCGTCTATCACAACGTCAAGGAGGAAGTCGCCGCCCAGGGTGTTGTTTACACCGACATGGAGAGCGCCCTGACCGGCCCCTACGCCGACATGGTGAAGGAGCACTTCATGAAGTGCGTGCCCCCCACTGACCACAAGTTTGCGGCGCTGCACGGCGCTGTGTGGAGCGGCGGTTCGTTTGTGTACGTTCCTGCGGGCGTACACGTGGATATCCCGCTGCAGTCCTACTTCCGCCTGAACGCCCCCGGTGCCGGCCAGTTTGAGCACACCCTTATCATCGTCGATAAGGGCGCCTACCTGCACTTTATCGAGGGCTGCTCTGCCCCGAAGTACAACGTTGCCAACCTGCATGCAGGCTGCGTCGAGATTTTCGTCGGCGAGGGTGCCCGCGTACGCTACTCGACCATCGAGAACTGGTCGAAGAATATGTACAACCTGAACACCAAACGCGCCAAGGTCGAAAAGGGCGGCACCATCGAGTGGGTCTCCGGCTCCTTCGGCTCCCACACCGGCTGCCTGTACCCCATGAGCATTTTGCAGGGTGAGGGTGCCCGCATGGAGTTTACCGGCATCACCTTTGCGGGTGCCGGGCAGGACCTGGACACCGGTGCCAAGGTCGTACACGCCGCGCCCCACACCACGAGCCATATCTCCACCAAGAGTATCGCCCGCGACGGCGGCGTGTCGAACTTCCGTTCTTCCGTGGTCGTTCTGCCCAATGCCGAGGGGAGCAAGTCCAGCGTGAGCTGTGAATCCCTGATGCTGGACGACCGCAGCCGTTCCGACACGATCCCGGCCATGGATATCCGCTGCGACGCCGTGGATGTCGGCCACGAGGCCAAGATCGGCCGCATCAGCGAGGAGGCCATCTTCTACCTGATGAGCCGCGGCATGACCGAGGAGGACGCCCGCGCCCTGATCGTCGGCGGCTTTGCCGAGCCCATCGCCAAGGAGCTGCCGCTGGAATACGCGGTGGAGATGAACAACCTGATTCATCTGGAGATGAAGGGAAGCATTGGGTAAAGATAATAAGGTGATATATATGACTACAACCATGAACCGCCTGCCGGTTGCCACTTGGAACCCGCTGGGCGTGAATTATGCACCGGCGTCGGCGGCACTGCCCACTGTACCCGCTGACGGCTGGGCCAAGGCGGAGCCCCTCTCCCCTGCCCTGCCTGCCGGTGTGACCGCCCCCGCCGAAGCCGATTTCGGCGATTTTGCCGCCAGCGGCATGGGCGCGGAGACCGACACCTGGCTGGCCGAGAATGCCAACCTGATCAATCATCTGGCCGTTTCCGGCACAGCTGACGCCCCTATCGTGTTTGAAAACACGCTGAACGCCGCCCACCCCCACGCGCTGACCTACCTGACCATTGACGCCGCCGAGGGCAGCAGCCTGACCGTCGTGCAGGTCGTGCGCGGCGATGCCGAGAACGGTGTTTCCGCCAGCCTGACCCGCATCCGCGCTGCCGAAAACGCCCATGTAACTTTGGTGCAGGTGCAGCTGCTGGGCAACCGCGCCCGCCGCTGGAACGCTGTTGCCATTGAGCAGGGCAAATCTGCCCGCGTCGAGCAGGTGCGCATCGAGCTTGGCGGCTGTGTCGTCGCCTGCGGTGCCCGCACCCTGCTGAACCACAACAAGTGCGAGTACGACCTGGACGCCGTCTATTTCGGTCACGGGAACGATGTGCTCGACTTCAACGATGTCTCCGTCCACACTGACAGGGACACCCTGTGCGAGATGCACACCGCCGGTGTGCTGACCGGCAGCGCCGATAAAATTCTGCGCGGCACGGTGGATTTTCAGCGTGGTGCCAAGCGCGGCGTCGGCCACGAGAGCGAGGACGTGCTGCTGTTCAGCCCCAACGCCCGCAACCGTACCGCGCCCCTCATCCTCTGCGGTGAGGAGGAAGTCGAAGGCCAGCACGCCGCGTCCGTGGGCCGCCTGGACGAGAACAAGCTGTACTATTTGCGCTCCCGCGGTTTGAGCGAGGCGCAGGCCCGCCGCCTGATGGTGGACGCCCGCTTTGCCCCGGCCATCGACAAGATCCCGCTGGAATCTTTGCAGGACGAAGTACGTGAAAATGTTGCAGGGAGGCTGAACGATGAACTGGACGGCTGATTTCCCCATTCTGGCTGCCGACGAGAACGGCAAGCGCCTTGTCTATCTGGACAGCGCCGCCACCACCCAGCACCCCACCCAGGTTCTGAACGCGGTGGTCAACTATTATAATAAAGAGAACGCAAACCCCCACCGCGGCGTCTATGAGCTGGCCATGCGTGCCACCGACGCCCACGAGGGTGCCCGCCATACCGTGGCGCAGTTCTTTAATGCCGAGGACGACGAAATTGTGTTCACCCAGAACACGACGGAGAGCCTGAACCTTGTCGCGTACAGCTACGGCATGAATTTCCTGCACGAAGGTGACGAAATCGTCATTTCCGTGGCCGAGCATCACTCCAACATGGTACCCTGGCAGCGCGTGGCGAAGGCCACCGGCGCAAAGCTCGTTTATATGTATCCCGGCGAGAACGGCCGCCTGACGACCGAGGAGCTGGACAAGAAAATCACCAGCAAAACCAAGGTTGTCGCCGTGGCGATGGTCTCCAACGTCCTGGGCCTGCGTGCCCCCGTGGAGGAGATTGTCAAGCGTGCCCATGCCGTGGGTGCCGTCGTCGTGCTGGACTGCGCCCAGAGCGCCCCCCACACCCCGGTGGATGTCAAAAAGCTGGACGTGGATTTTGCGGCCTGCTCTGCCCACAAGTTGTATGCGCCGATGGGCGTGGGTGCCCTGTACGCCCGCGCCGAGCTGCTGGAAAAGATGCCGCCGTTCCTGTCCGGCGGCGATATGATTGCCGCTGTGCACGAGAGCGGTGCCACCTGGGCCGACGGTCCCCGCAAGTTTGAGGCCGGCACCCGCAACGTCGGCGGTGAGGTCGGCTTTGCCGCCGCCATCGACTACATGAACGGCATCGGCTGGAAGGCCATGGAAGCCCACGAGCATATGCTGCTGGACCGTATGCTGGCCGGTATGCGTGCCATGCCGTGGCTGACCGTCTACGGCGAGCCGGTGGCCGAGGGCCGTTACGGCGTCGTCAGCTTCAACGTCAACGAGGTACACCCCCACGACGTGGCGACGATTCTGGATGCGGGCGGCGTGGCCGTGCGCGCCGGGCATCACTGTGCCCAGCCCTTGATGGAATTCCTGGGCATCGGCAGCTGCTGCCGCGCCAGCGTGGCAATCTACAACACGCCCGAGGACGTGGACGCCCTGCTGGAAAATCTTGAAAATGTCAGAAAGGTGATGGGCCTGTGAACCTGAACGAACTGTATACCCAGATCATTACCGAGAACAGCCGCAGCAAGGAGAACCGCCACCCGGTCGAGGGGGCGACCCACAGCCTGGAGGGCGTGAACCCCAGCTGCGGCGACGATATCACGCTGCAGCTGCGCGTGAAGGACGGCAAAATTGAGGACGCCGGTTTCATTGGCTCCGGCTGCGCGATCTCCCAGGCGTCGGCTTCGCTGATGATTGACCTGGTCAAGGGCCGCACCGTCGAGGATGCGCACCGCCTCATCAGCCTGTATTTCCAGATGATCAAGGGCAAGATCACGCCGGAGGAACTGGACGATTTGGAGGATGTTGCCGCTTTGCAGGGCATCGCCCACGTCCCCGCCCGTGTCAAGTGCGCCGTGCTGGCATGGCACACCCTGGAGGAAGCGCTGGACGGCGAAGGCAAGACCGATAAGGTTACGACCGAGGATAAAGAGTAATTGTAATGCAGGGGCTTTGCTATCTCGCCCCTGCCACCCACATAACCCTCGCAAGGACGCAGCATTCCGCTGCGTCCTTTTTTCTTTACGACCACTTTTCTTTTCCTCTATTCTGTGGTACAATATACAAATATATAAGTTAAAATTTATCATTGTGCCTATATAGAGAAAGGGAAATTTACCATGTGTGGTTTTGTTGGCTTTACCGGTCTGCGTGAACAGCGCGAGGCCATCCTGCACAAAATGGCGGATCGCATCATCCACCGCGGTCCCGATATGGAAGGCTACCACATCAGCGGCGATGACCCGCGCACGGCCATTGCGCTGGGCTTCCGCCGCCTGAGCATCATTGACCTGGCCGCAGGCAAGCAGCCGATGTACAACGAGGACGGCACCGTTGTCTGCGTGTTCAACGGCGAAATTTACAACTTCATGGATCTGCGTACCGAATTGCAGGCCAAGGGCCATATCTTCAAGACCCACTGCGACACCGAGGTCATCATCCACGGCTATGAGGAATACGGCACGGCACTGGCTGCCAAGCTGCGCGGTATGTTTGCCTTTGTCGTGTGGGATACGAAAACCAACGAAATGTACGGTGCGCGGGATATTTTCGGCATAAAGCCGTTCTATTACACCCAAACCGACGCGGGCGAGCTGCTGTTTGGCAGCGAGATCAAGAGCCTGCTGGAGCACCCCGGTTTCCGCCGCGAGGTCAACGCCGAGGCACTGCGCCCCTACCTGACCTTCCAGTACAGCGCCATGAACGAGACGTTCTTCAAGGGCACCTACAAACTGCTCCCCGCCCACTGGTTCACCTACAAAGACGGCCGGATGCAGATTGAGCGCTACTGGGATGCGGATTTCCGCCACCCCACCACCCTTTCCTACGAGCAGTGCGCCGACCAGATCGACGCCCGCGTGCGGGAGAGCGTGGCCGCCCACCGCATCAGCGATGTCAAGGTCGGTTCGTTCCTGTCCGGCGGCGTCGATTCCAGCTATATCACGGCCTGCCTGATGCCCGACGAGACGTTTTCCGTCGGCTTTGCCAGCCCCGACGGCACGCATAAGTTTGACGAGACGACCGAGGCGGGCGAGCTTTCCCAAAAGCTCGGCATCAAGAACTACCGCGAAATGCTGACGAAGGAACAGTGCCTCGACGCTTTTGCGGACATCCAGTACCACATGGACGAGCCGCAGTCCAACCCATCCAGCGTGCCGCTCTACTTCCTGTGCCAGCTGGCGCGCCAGCACGTCACGGTCGTGCTCTCCGGCGAGGGCGCGGACGAAATCTACGCAGGCTACGAGTGGTACGCCGACACGCCGCTGATGCAGAAGTACAAGCACGTGCCCGCACCGCTGCGCCATCTGGCCAGCGACGTGAGCCAGCACCTGCCCTACTTCAAGGGCCACGACTTCATCATCAAGGGCAGCGGACGCCCCGAGGATTGGTTCATCGGCCAGGCGCACGTCTTTGAGGAGAAGGACGCCTACGATATTCTGAAGCCGAAGTACCGCGTCGGCCCCACGGCCCGCGAGGTCGCCGCGCCGATCTACGACCGCGTGAAAGATTTGAGCGAGCTGGAAAAGAAGCAGTACCTCGACCTGAATCTCTGGCTGCCCGGCGATATTCTGCTGAAGGCCGACAAAATGAGTATGGCCCACAGCCTGGAACTGCGCGTGCCCTACCTCGACCGCGAGGTCCTGCGCGAGGCCGAGTGCTACCCCGACAGCTACAAGCTGCGCGGCGACACAAAGGCCGTGCTGCGCACCGCCGCCAACAAGACCCTGCCCGATGCCTGGGCCAACCGCACGAAAAAAGGCTTCCCGGTGCCGATTGCCAAGTGGCTCGAGGATCCGGAGTTTTCCGCCAAGGTGCGCAAGAGCTTTACCAGCGACGTGGCCGCAGAGTATTTCGACCAGGACAAGCTGGTGGCGATGCTGGGCGACCCCAAGCACGAGCGCCGCAAGATCTGGACCGCCTACACGTTCTTAACGTGGCATGAGCAGTTCTTTGAGAAGTTTGACGCGTGAATCTTATGAGCCTTCCCCCGTGGGGGAAGCCTATTTTAGAAAATTGGAGATGTACTTTCCCATGTCCGACATTATCCCTGTATTCCTTGGTGCAGACCTGAACTGCTATAACTTTGCCCGCGCCTTCCATGAGGCCTACGGCGTCGAGAGCTACGCCTACGGCCGCTACCCGATGGCCCCGACCAAGTATTCCAAGATCGTGCACTTTACCACCGTGCCCGATATGGACAACGAGGACACGATGCTGCGCATTTTACACGATTTCGCCGCGCAGCATAAGGGCAAGCGCCTGTATCTGTTCGGCTGCACCGACGACTATGCCGCTATGATCATCCGCCGCAAGGCCGAGCTGACCGAGTATATCGCCCCCGGCCCCGCCGCTGACCTGTACGGCTCCATCCAGAAAAAAGCCGAATTTTATGAAGTCTGCGAGAAGTTCGGCATTCCCTACCCGGATTCCAAGATCCTGTCCGCGCCGGTGGACGCCGCCGAGCTGACCGAGGATAAGCTGGGCTTCGCCTACCCCATCATCGTCAAGCCGTCGTCCAGCGTTGACTACTGGAAGCACCCCTTTGACACGATGAAGAAGGTCTACACCGCTGCCACCCCTGCCGAGGCCGCCGAAATCGTGAAAACCATTTACGCCAGCGGCTACCCGGACCGGATGGTGCTGCAAAAGATGGTTCCGGGCGGCGATGACCATATGCGCGTGCTGACCGCCTTCTCTGACGAGAACGGCAAGGTCCGCGCCATGTGTCTGGGCCACACGATGGTCGAGGAGCACACCCCCCACGGCCTGGGCAACCACGCCGCCATCGTCAGCGAGGACACGACCTCCCTGCCGCTGGTAGAGAACATCCGCAAGATGCTGGAAGCCTGCCACTACACCGGTTTTTCCAACTTTGACATCAAGTACAGCGGCACCCCCGGCGACTACCGCGTGTTTGAGATCAACCTGCGCCAGGGCCGCAGCAACTACTATGTAACCGCCACCGGCATGAACATTGCACGCCTGGTCGTTGAAAAGTGGAGTGACGGCGGCACCGACTGCGTGCTGAACAAGAACGAGGTGTTCTGGCACCATGTGCCCGCGCAGGTGGCTTTCACCTACACCGAGGACAAGGACCTTGTCGCCCGCGCCAAGGCGCTGAAAGCCCAGCACAAGGAGGCATGCAGCCTGCTGTACAAGCCGGATCTGCTATGGAACCCGGTCCGCTACGCCTGCGTGCTGGAACAGTTGAGAAGGCAGTTCAAGAAGTTTAAGAAGTATTACCCCGTACAGAAGTAAGGGAAAAGGCATCTCCCTTTAGGGAGATGCTGTCCGCGAAGCGGACTGATGAGGGGCACGTCTGCCGATGCACCCCATAAGCGGGCGGCCACGATACCCCGCCCCTCATCCGGCCTCGCAGGCTCGGCCACCTTCCCCCCTCAGGGGAAGGCTTTTAAGAAGGATGTTTTTCATGAAACTCAACGACCTTATCAAACATATCCCTCACACCGGCACATCCGACATGGATATCACCGCCATCATCTACGACTCCCGCAAGGCGGCGGCCGGTTCGCTGTTCGTCTGCCTGGTGGGTGCGTGGCTGGACGGTCATACCTACGCCGCCAGCGCCTATCAAAACGGCTGCCGTGCCTTTTTGGTGGAGCACACGCTGGATCTGCCTGCCGACGCTGTGCAGATCGTCACCGACGATACCCGCGCGGCGCTGGCCGTCATCGGTGCAGATTTCTACGGCAACCCCGCCGATGAGCTGCACCTGATTGGCATTACCGGCACGAAGGGCAAGACCACCACGGCCCTGCTGACCGCTGCCATCATGACCGAGGCAGGGCTGCCCTGCGCCTACATCGGTTCCAACGGCGTGGACATTGCAGGCCAGCACGAGGCCACCGCCAACACGACGCCGGAGAGCCTGGAACTGCACCGCCTGTTCCGCAAAATGCTGGACGCGGGCGTACACCACTGCGTGCTGGAAGTCAGCAGTCAGGCCCTGCGCCACCACCGCGTGGATGGTGTCCCCTTTGAGGTCGTGGCCTTCACGAATTTGTCCGAAGATCACATCGGCCCCGGCGAGCACCCGGATTTTGAGGATTACAAATGCGCCAAGCGCCGTCTGTTTGCCGAATACAACGCCCGCACGATGGTTTATAACGTCGATGACCCATACAGCGATTTCATGCGCGAGGGTTTCCAGGGCGAGCAGGTCAGCTTCGGCATCAAGGCCGAGGCCGACTACCGCGGCGTGATGCTGGCGCAGTACCGCAACCGTATGGCGCTGGGCATTGATTTCGTCTGCCGCTGCGCCGGGCAGAGCACCCACGTCGAGGTCATGTCCCCCGGTGCGTTCAGTGCGTCCGACGCACTGTGCGCCATCGCCATATGCGGCGCGTTCGGCGTAACGCCCGCCCAGGCCTCTGCCACGCTGGCCCACACCCCGGTGCAGGGCCGTTTTGAGGTCGTGCAGGGACTGCCCGGGCGCACCTTCATCGTGGATTACAGTCACAACGGCCTGGCTCTGACCAGCGCATTAAAGACGCTGCGGGCCTACAATCCGCACCGCCTGATTTGTGTGTTCGGCTCGGTGGGCGGGCGCACCCAGGTTCGCCGCAAGGAACTGGCCGACGCATCCAGTGCCTATGCGGATTACAGCATCATCACCAGCGACAACCCGGACAACGAGCCGCCGGAGGATGTCATCCGCGACATTGCCGCCCATATGGCCCCCGGCGCGCCCTACACCTGCATCACCGACCGCCGCGAGGCCATCTACGCCGCCGTCAAGATGGCCGAGGAAGGCGACATCGTCCTGTTTGCAGGTAAAGGTCACGAGGATTACCAGCTCATCCACGGCAAAAAAGAACATTTCGTCGAGCGGGATATCATCAAAGAAGCCTGCGCGGCGTTGAAGAAGTAAAAAAATACCCTTGATTCGTGTTATGAATCAAGGGTACTTTTTTACGCCCCCGCTCTCGGCACAAACAATGCGGCGGCTAAATAAGCAAAATACAATGCCATACATACCCCGCCCTGCCAGCGCTTGAGCTTGTGTTTGCACAGCGGCGGCAGAAGCAGCACCAGCGCCATGGCGGCGCAGACCGGCACCTCGTAACTGCGGAACTGCGCGCCCACGGGCAGCTTGTGGCGGTACATCAGGCTTGAAATCGGCAGCGCCAGCGTCAGGTTCAAAATAGCGCTGTTCAACAGCTGGATGGGCAGCGAGTCCGGCGGGTAGTAGCGGCACCGCACAGTGAACCGCTTCCAGACCGACCCCAGGGGGTGTTCCAGGGCTTCGGCCAGCAGAGGCAGGCAGAATCCAAAGCTGATGAGTGACGCCGCCCACAGGGCCTGTATCGTGCCGGTGAGGTTTGCCAGCGTGGTGGCGCTGTACACCAGCGCCATAGCCCCGCCCGCCAGCAGCGCCAGCCCGCCAATAACGCCCGCCAGGTTCTTGAGCGAGTTCCGCACGCTCATGACCGGGAATGCCATCGTGTGGGCCGTGTAGCCGTACTCCTTCGTGGCCAGGCGCGAGCTGGGCACGGCATCCGAGGTGGACACCGCCTCGATCGTTTCACCATAGGTAAAGTTGTGCTGGAACGCAATGCTCATCAAAATAAACAGCACAAACAGCAGCATCAACAGGCCGGTGCCGGTGTAGCTCAATTCGCCGTCCCGCACAAACACCGCCAGCACCCCGCAGGCGGCCAGCAGCAACAGGCATTTGCGGCAAAACTCGTCCCGATCCGCCGTGGCATACCGGCGACGATTCAGCAGGCAGACGGCCAGCGCCAGCCCCAGGTTGGCGACGGCGCCCGCCAG